>Ga0315289_10001157_pt1 | contig 41239 bp, 51 predicted proteins | sample YL17G11_40_MG_FD_203452 | JGI IMG/M metagenome (GOLD analysis project Ga0315289, IMG submission 203452) | Sediment microbial communities from Yellowstone Lake, YNP, Wyoming, USA - YL17G11_40 | ecosystem: Environmental > Aquatic > Freshwater > Lake > Sediment | place: USA: Wyoming | collected... | reverse complement strand
TCGAGATCATTCTGACATTCTCGATCGGCGGTGTCACATTGCGCGGCCTGATTGCGCTTGTGAAAGGGTGGCTGAATCTGGCGGGCATTACGGCCCTGGCGCTTTCGGCCGTATTGTGTGCGGTGGCCTCGGCAGCTTATTTGGTGATCGTTCATCAATTCAGCTGGACTTGTTTATTGGTCATCGCGACAAGCGTTTTTTCCGGCGCACAGATTACTTACCAGGCCACGAAGTAAAGGCGCAGCAAGGGGGGCGGGCGGCTCGAACTGCTCGCTCCCCGCAGGAGAGGCCTTTTCTAATGACTGCCGCTGATATTAAAAACGTATTCCGCAAGCATTACCAAGGTCGCTTTAATGAGGTCGGCCTTTTTGAGTTTTCGCCCGGCAGCCCGATATTCGATGTTTTTATGATTGCCCCACATCGGCGGATATTCAAGGGATTTGAGATCAAGGTTTCTCATTCTGATTTTCTGCGAGAAAAAAGGGAAGTTGAGAGAGGGGGATATTGGTTTGGTGAAGTCCATCCGGCGCTTAGAAAATGCGAGCGCTATTTGAAATATTGTCACTTGTTTTACTATGTCTGTCCAGAGGGTATTATTCAGCCAAGAGAGGTTGATGATCCGGCTGGTCTGCTGTGGATTAATCCTAACTCTTATTTCTCCCTGAAGAAGCGCCCAAAAAGAAACCCTGGGCCGGACGCTGAACTGTCTCAGAAAATCTTGTTCTTGTTTGCGGCCCGGACCAAGACTCGGGCAGGAGATTACTTTTGATAGATGACCCGCAAGGAGAGGAAGGAGAGGATCGTTAACAACCTTCGTTGGTTTAGGTGCCGTGCCGGGCTGACCCAGGCGGAGGTCGCTCAGAGGAGCGGACTTAGCAAGACGACAATTAGTTATATCGATTCCGGGAAACGGTTCCCCCAAAAGAAACATCAAATTAAGATTGCTTCTATCTTTGATATTGAACCAAGATTAATTTTTGGAAGAACTAAATCCACCTTTCCGCCATTGTCCCTTGTCAAAAAAAAGTACCAAATAATTATTTGCCGATGGTGCGGCGGTCAGATTGCGGGTCTGACATGGGATGCGGAGAAGTATGAATTGATAGTCAAGGCAATGCCCCGCCCGGCCAAAGTCCATAGCAACGGATTCTTTTATCACGAGGATTGTCTGAAGGAAAAAATACGGGTACAATCAACTTCCCTTCAACGGCCCGAAAAATAGTTTTCCCCTTAAATATAAAGTTTCCCATCCCCGCCGGACTTGACCATATCGCCTAAGTCTGTTCTTCATGCCTTAGCATGAGTGGACTATCCCTCTATACGGGCGAGGCGGCTTTGTGACGAACACCGCGAAAAGGTGCCGGTTTCTCCAGCTCCTCGCCCTTCTCATCCAAAAGGCGACGCTTGAAGGGATCGAGTTCATCGTCTGGACATTCTACCGCTCTCCGGCGGATCAGAATTTTCTCTATCAGCAGGGACGGACCAGGCCAGGGAAGATCATCACCAACTGCGACGGAACGCTCGTCCGGTCCCGACATCAGGATTGGATTGCCGTGGACATTCTCATAATTAAGGACGGTGCCGACCAATGGATACGCACGCCGGAATATGACCGCCTGGGCGAGATATGGGAAGCAGTTGGGGGTCGTTGGGGAGGAAACTTCAAATCTCCGGCGGGTGACATTTTTCACTTTCAGGCGGAGGATGAATGATAGCCATTTCGCTTGAGGAAAAAATCAAGGGCTGCATCGAACGTCATCCCGACTGGGACAATGTTCGGATTGCCAATTCCATCGGTACTCAAAGCAGAAACATTGTTGCTTTCCGAGAGGGAAAACCGTTGACGGCCCGCATGGATATTCCCATTGTGCCGACGGCAAGCCCAGCCTCGGCTATTGAATCCGGCCTCATCTCACTCGACAAGGTTCTCCAACGATACGATATCCGGGCCGCCATCCTGCGAGAGCTCGCCCTTGTCCCCAAAGGAAAACTTCTCTCCGAGGTTGAACTTTGCCAGCGGGCGGCGGGGACGGACAAGAATCGTTTCCGGCGTACGGTCGAAAATAATGAGGCGGAATTCAGGCCGCTTAGGATCCGGCTCAAACTCGATGAGGGGGAGGCGAAATGGTACTGGGCTGGCCGCGAGACGATAGAGGCGGCCCAAAGGATTAGGGATTTATGACAGAAAAACTGATTGATCTTTCCGAAGTCAAAGAAGCCCTTCGACCACCCGAACGCCTTCTTGCCCTCCAGGCCGAACGAGATCAAATTTCCTCCGCTTACAAGGAATACAAAAAAGAGCATGGGCAACTCGATCAGCTTATGGCCGAAGTCCTGGCCGCGATCCCCGCCATCAAACCACAAGCTCCGATTTATAAACCGCCTAAGACAAAGCGCGTTGACCGGGATGTCGCCGTTGTCCTTCATGTTACCGACGCCCATCATGGCGCGGTTCAGGCCCAGGATGAAATTGAAGGTTTCGGGATTTTCTCTCCAGAACTATCCCGGCTCCGCCAATTCGGATTTGTTCAAGATATCATGGATTGGACGGAGCTTCATCGAACCGTCTACTCGATTCCGGAAGCGAGATTCCTTGTCACGGGAGATTTGATCTCGGGAGACATCCAAGACTTCCGCGTAACAAATGCTTTCCCCGCCCCGCAACAAGCGGTCGAGGCCGGGGAGATTCTTGCATATCAAGTATCGACGATGGCCCCGCATTTTGAACGCGTCATTATCGATATCATCACGCTTGATAACCATGGGCGAATGACCAAGAAGCCCCAATCGAAAGAGGGCGGGATCAATAACTGGATGTATGTAGTGGCGAATATTTCCAGGATGCTTTTATCGGCGCATAAAAATGTAGCCGTCAATATCTGGGCGCAGCCCCAGAAGGTTGTTGTTGTCAACGGGAGAAATTATCTCATTTGTCATGGCCATGAGGTTTCGGGCTGGATGGGCTTTCCGTTCTATGGGATTGAGCGAAAGGTTGCACGCGAAGCCATGAAGCGCATGAATGCCCCAGATTTCACGAAATTTCACAAGGTGATTCTTGGTCATTGGCACGCGCCTATGACAACGCAATATTTTTGGGTTGGAGGAAGCGTCAGCGGAACCGATGCCCATGACCATCAAGAGGGACGTCAAGCCGCTCCTCAGCAAGTGAGCTGGATGGTTCATCCCCAACATGGCGAGTTTGACCGGACCGAGTGGAAGCTATCGAAATGGGATAAATGAGATGACATGGAATTCGGTGATCGGGTTTGGAAATTCTATTCGCCGGGGCTGGTAGAGAAGATGCCCGCCGAATTAGCCCTCATCCTCCAGCTCATCCTCGAAGGATTGAAAGCCCTGAAAAAGGACAAGATCGAAGAGCTTGAGAAGGCATGGGAGAAAAAGAGAAGTGAACTGCTTAAAGCGCTTGAGTCTGGCGATTCTGATTCTGTCAATCGCATTCTCAGCGAATTGCAGTCTCTTTAAGAAGCCGGCCAAGGTCTACGTACCGGTCGAGGAGGTCGTGGTGCAGAAACTTCCCAATGGCAATTGGGAGGTCAAGGCGGGCTTCATCCTGGCTTATGGAGAAGCCCTGGCCCGGATCCAGGTGCTCGAAGCGCGGATAAGGGAGCTGGAGAAGAAGTGATGTCAGAGCCGATAACCTGGGCAGCGGTAGGGATGGCGGCGGTCTCCAATGCGGCGACCTGGCTCATTATCTGGAGGGGTAAGAACGGGAGCAAAAGGCCGAACGGCGAAAACAAAAAGATGTGTGGAGATCATGCGAATCGACTGACCATCGTCGAGACGAACGAGAAGAATAGAGAAAAATCGATCGACACATTCATAAGGGAAAACAGGGAAGACCATCAGAAAATATTCCAAAAGTTGGAGACTCTTGGATGACTAAACGCCTGAAATATTCACTCAAGAATGATCGCGTAGAACGGGTTGAAGAATTATCGCTGCGTATCGGCAAGGCGGTCAATGAGAGCATCGTCCGGCTTGCCAAGGGTATGGATGAGATTCAGAAGGCCCAGGAGCTTTTCTACGATACGTTCATGGCCCGGACGTTGCGGGGACGGTGGGCCAGGTTCAAGAAGTGGATCGGGGGGAAGAAGTGAAGGTCAAATTCCAGGGCCAGATTAAACAGGTGCAGTCCCGCATTCTGGCTACGGGAGATAAAGGTGGAAAGCTCGTGATCGAATTCAACCTGCCCGACGATATGCTCATTGGCGATTTGGCGAAATTGGTCAAAACTGATTCGGAAATCAAAATTACCATGCAGGACACAGAATGAAAGTATTAACCAAGGAACACAGAGAACATATTAGCCAAGCCTTAAAGGGACGTAAGGGAAATTGGCTTAGCGGCAAAAAGATGCCAGAAGAAATGAAATTAAAAATAAGTCAATCCTTAAGAGGAAAAACTAAATCACCGGAACACCGGGAAAAATTATCTAAAGCACATCGGGGGAAGATTCTTTCTGCTGAACATTGCGAGAAACTTAGTTTGGCTCATATCGGGCAAATCAGTTGGAATAAGGGGAAAAAAATGCCTGATGAATTTCGAGAAAAATGCAGTAAACCACACCCCGGCGTCATGCGCGAAAATCATCATGCTTGGCGGGGCGGATTGAAAACAAACCATTTTGGATATACGTCCGTTATTCATCCTGGTTGTCCTTCCGATAAACCGGCAAAATACATATTAGAACACCGTCTCATTGCGGAAAAAATACTGGGAAGACCATTAAAACGAAATGAGGTTGTTCATCACATCAACGGTAATAAGGCAGACAATCGGAATAAGAATTTATTGATTTGTGACATGAAATATCATCAATGGCTTGAAACCCAAATGGCCTATTTATATAAGCAAGAACACTTTGCTAATTTATGAGGAAGTAAAAGTGACGGTGGAAGGATGAAATCCGTAAAGAACGGCGAGAATACGCTTTTCAAGTCGGGCAACCCCGGCCGGGAAAAGGGTTGTCGAAATAAGTTAACTCGTCGGGCTAAAGATAATATCAACGCCGTCTATGATGGCATGGGTTCCGTAAAGGGACATATCGCCTTTCTGGAAAAGCATCCTAAAGCCAAAGAGGATTTCTACTCCAATGTTTATCCGCGTTTGCTGCCGATGGATGTAAATACGGAGCATTCGGGATCAACGAAAGTAGCCATGACTATCAGGGTGGTTCAACTGGAAGATAAAAATGGAAATGGATATTCTGGTATCTGATCACTTTTTCCCCCTCCTTGACCGCAAGGAACGGTATCTCATTCTATGCGGCGGGGCGGGATCGGGGAAGTCTGAATTTGCCGGACGAAAAATATTCTATCGTTGTATGACAGAGGGCGGGCATCGGTTCTTGGTGCTTCGCAAAATCCGCAAGACGGTTGAGGAGTCTTGCGTTGAGGTCATCCGACAAATCCTGGCCAATAACAACATCGTCCACAACTACAACAAATCCGAGCGCGTCATCACTTTTATTAACCCTGCAGGTCGAACAAACGAAATTCTATTTGACGGCTTGGACGACCCCGAGAAGGTAAAATCCATCAAGGGCATAACCTCTATCTGGATGGAGGAGTTGACGGAGTTCACTCGCCAGGATTTTATGCAGGTTGACCTCCGGTTGCGAGAAGAGACGGGCCTATATCAACAGATCATGGCCTCATTCAACCCGGACGAGGCACTCGGGGCATGGATCAAGGCTGATTTCTTTGACGTGAAGCATCCCGATAGTTTTGTTGATGTCTCGACGGTTGAGCATAACCCCATCAAAGAGATGCGGGATAAATACGTTCAAATTCTGGATCGCCTAAATGACACTACTGCCCACAAAATCTATCGCCTTGGCCTCTGGGCGCTCCCGACGGGGCGCATCTTCAATTGGGATGTGCAACCGCTGCCGGATATCCGATTTGATGAAGTGTTCTACGGCGGAGACTTCGGGTACAGCGTCGATCCTGCCGCGCTTATCAAAATCTACCGCAAGGCCAACGAGTTCTGGCTTGAGGAGATAATCTACAAAACGGGGTTGACGAATCAGGCGCTTGCAGCTGAGATAAAGGCTGATTCGAGAACCACGTCCAACGATATCTCCTATTGGGATTCTGCCGAGCCGAAGTCCATTCAAGAGCTCTATGAGGCCGGGATAAATGCCAGGGAAGCGCTCAAGGGGCCGGACTCAGTACGCGCCGGGATTGACTACCTCAAGGCGCAAAAGATTCATGTCGTGCAGGGATCAATGAACATCGTCTCAGAGCAAGGATCATATCGCTGGAAAAAGGACAAGCTGGATAATGATCTGCCCGAACCCGTTGCTTTTAAGAATCACGCCATGGATGCCATTCGATACGGAATATTCACGCATTGTAGTCAGCCGATGCCGATGATCTGGAGGGTAAGATGAAATGGCCCTTTGGTAAAAAGATAGAGAAGAAGGCCGTATCCGATTCGCTTGTGCAATACCAGTCCGGCATTTACTTTATCGGCGCATCAACGGCCGGGAATCAACGGCTCAAGAATTACGTCGCCGGGTATAAGCTCAACGATACGGTCTATTCCTGCATCAACCTTATCACCCAGGCAGCGCTCAGTGTGCCCTGGTATGTGTATCGGGATACGGCCGACGGGGAGATGGAGGAGGTTGACAATCATCCATTCCTTGACTTCATGGACAAGCCCGGGCCGGGGATGGACTGGAATATCTTTTTGACGCGGGCGTTCGGATTCTATCTCACGTCCGGCAATGCCTATATCCATAAGCTTATCGGTTCCCAGGGTAAATATGGCGAGGTCGAAGTCTTGCCTTCGCAATACGTCACGATTAAGCCGGACAAGCTTCGCAAGACGATTGACTATGAGTACCGGGTTGCGGGGCAGATGTTCAAATTTGCCGAGGATGAGATTATCCACGTTAAGGCGTTCAACCCCGAGGACCCGCTATACGGCCTCTCGCCCGTGCAGGTCCTGGCCCGCAAGATAGACATGGCCCATCTCGGGGAACTGTGGACGCTCAGTCTATTGGAGAACGAGTGCAGGCCGAGTGGGGCGCTCATGCTCAAGCAGGCATTGACGCCCGATCAACGTGAAGTGCTCAAGAAAAGCCTCAAGGATGAATACTCGGGGTATGAAAATGCGGGTACACCGTTGATCCTCGAAGGCGATTGGGACTGGAAATCATTTTCCATCACGCCCAAGGAATTGAATTTCCTCCAATCGTCCAAAAAGATCATGCGCGAGATATGCGCGGCCTATAAGGTTGCGCCTGAGTTATTCGGTGATTCAGAGAACAAGACGTACTCGAATATAAAAGAGGCGCGGAAGGCGCTTTATCAGGAAGCGGCGCTCCCGCTCCTCGGCGTGTTCAAGGCGGCCTTCAACCGGGAACTATTCCCGAAGTTTGACGCATCGGGTAAATACTTCCTCGACTATGACACCTCGGGGGTTGAGGCATTGTCCGAGGATTTGGACCTTCTATGGGGGAGGGTCGGTGATGCCAAACAAAAAAACCGGGTCATTACACTCAATGAGGCACGTGAGGCCCTAAATTACGAGACAATAGAAGGCGGGGATGAGGTCGATCAACCCCCTGCGCCTCCGACGTTCTCCGGGGAGGCGGGCAAGGAGCCAGTCAAACCTAAACCCGATGAGAAATTGCCCGTAGAGGAGCCGGAACCCAAGAAGGCTATCATCCTACCAGTTATAGCACAAAAGACCGCCCTGGCGCATCCTGGCGCGATTAAGGGCGGGTTCTGGCAGAAGGCAGAGCGCAAAGAGGCCAAGTGGAACGCCTTTGCCCTCCGTGTCCAGTCCAGGGAGGCGGGGATAAAGAAAATCGCTGCTCAACATCTACATGAACAGGCCGAACGCATAGCGAAGCAAGTGAAGAAGGCGCCGAGTCTCAATATGCTGGACCGATGGCTCATCTTGGACAAGGAAAAGGAAGCGGGGTTCTTTGTCGACTCTGCTATCCGCTGGTACATCGACTCGTTCACTAAGGCCGTGAGGAGTGGCATGGCTGCCGGCAAGGGCGAGATATCGGATGGTGAGGAGAAGGCGTGGGTATTCAAACCCGAGTTCGAGGCCAAGTTGCGGAAGATGGTCGTTGAGAGCGGCACCAAGATTGCCGAGACAACGATGGAGGATGTGCTGGATTTGCTTGAACAGGCTGAGACAGAGAGTTGGACCGTATCAGAATTGGCCAAGCACGTTCAGGCCAAGATGGGGGAGATAGAGGGCTGGCGGGCACGGCGCATAGCCATGACGGAGGCGGCCAAGGTAGAGAATTTCGGGGAATTAACTGGTTACCGGGAGACTGAGTTTATCGAGCTCAAGGGCTGGCTGTGCTCGTTCCTTGAGCATTCACGGGAGACGCACATTCAGGCTGACGCGGATTATTCGGACGACCCGATTCCGCTTGACGATGATTTCATTATCGGCGGTGAACACTTGGCCTATCCCGGCGACCCGAAGGGCACGGCGGGGGAGATCGTGAATTGTCATTGTACCCTCTATCCCCAGGTAAAGGAGTTGTGAAGATGGAATATTGTCCTTTGTGTGGTACTCAAAAAAAGAATCAACCAAAAAACCAATTTCAGCGCGATAGAGAAACAAGGGGTCTTAGCCAGGGACAGCTTGCCATTCGGGTGGGAGTCAGCCGAACTTGGATTAATCTTATTGAAAACGGGAAGGGGAAGGGATCACAAAAAGTTAAAAATAGAATTTCTGATGTTTTTAATGAGGTTTAACATGGAAACTAAATTCTTCCGTATGGCAATAAAAGAGCTGAACGATGAGGGCCACATGACAGGCTATCTATCCGCGTTCAATAACGTGGACCGGGGCAAAGACCTCATTCGTCCCGGTTCGTTTACCCAGACGCTCCAGGATACCGAGAGTTTCCCTCTTCTTTGGGCGCACTCCGCCAATGAGCCACACCTCGTAGTGGGGACATTCGCTGGACGACAGGATAAGCATGGCCTGTTCATTGAAGCCGATTTTCTGACTAATCTCCCCGGTGGAAAGGATGCCTATGAGACCGTCAAGACGCTCAAGGAGCGAAAGGTCAAGGTTGGCTTGTCTATCGGATATGAAGCGATTAATTCTAAGCAAATAGAGATAGACGGGGAATCCGTGAGGGAGATAACTGAAATAAAGCTCTACGAGGGAAGCCTGACCCTTTTCCCAATGAATGATCAAGCAACAGTTCAGTCTATCAAGGCAACAGAAGACGCATTGAATACCGTATCGAAGGATAGGACCGTAAGGGTCATCTGCAGCGAATGCGGAAAACCAGTAATGGAAATTTATGATCCCATATCCGAGAAGGCACTCGACGCTCCGAAGCCGGTCACAAATGCCACTTCCGAGACCGAGCCGCCGATAGTCGAGGACATAGCGGCTAACCGCTGGTATCTCGACCTCGAAAAAAAAGTACGGGATCTCAAATCAATATGACAGGAGAAAAACATTGACAAACGAAGAAACACTCAAAACCCTGTCTGACGAATTGTCCAAAGGCATTAACGCTATCCGGGATCAACAGAAGGTTCTGGAGGATAAGAAGCTCGACAAAGAATTGATCGACAAAGAGATTAAGCCGACCATCGAGAAAGTGCAGAAGGCACTCGATCAGCTGGAAGTCAAAGTCACGAAGATGGCGACCCCGAGCTACGATTCCAAGGAAAAGACTCCCGAGCATAAGGCGTTCATGGACTTTCTCAGAAAGGGCATCGGATCAAAAGACCTTGAGATGGAGGAGAAAACCGCCTATCGCGTCCGCGATGACACGGCCGGCGGGTATGTCACGGCTCCCCCGACTATCGCAGCCGGTATTCTTACGCAGATCACCGAATCCAGCCCGGTTCGCCAGATTGCCTCAGTTATCACAATCGGAACCGAATCGTACCAGGTTATGACGCAGACGGCTAACGCAACGGCCAACTGGGTGGGTGAGACGGCTAATGCAGCTGAGGCTAACCAGGTGACGTTCGGCGTAGAACGAATCCCGGTTCACGAAGCCCGTGTTTATCTCGACATCACGCAGCAGCTCCTTGAGGATTCGGCGGTTGACCTCGAATCGTTCTTCCAGAATGAACTTGCTACCCGGTTCGGTGTTCTTGAGGCCAACGCTTTCATCTCCGGCAATGCGACCTACAAACCGATCGGCATTTTGGCAGATGGCAATATCGCCAACACGGCCGGAGGCGACGCGAATAACGTGACAGCGGACGGACTTCTCACCCTTTACTTCGCGCCAAAATCCGGCTACATCACGGATGCTCGCTTCTTAATGGCGCGGGCGACGATGGCCTATTGCGCCAAGCTCAAGAACAACCAGAACGATTACCTCCTCCAGCGCCTTGGCGACACTCCGCGATGGACGATCCTCGGCGTGCCGGTCCTGGAAGCCTATGACATGCCCGCTATGGCGAATGCCGCATTCCCAATTCTGTTCGGAGACTTCCGGCGCGGCTATCAGATCGTTGACCGCGTGGGCTTCCAGATCATGCGCGATCCTTATTCGGCATCGTTGGCCGGCGCTGTCCGGTTCCATGCGCGTAAGCGGGTCGGCGGGAAGGTCGTTCTGCCTGAAGCCATCTACAAGATGAAGATGACGGCGTAAGGAGAAAAGACAATGGCGCAAATTTTAGACTTCTATCATGAGGCAGCGGCCAACACTCTTGCTAAGCCGCAGACAATGACCTCCTCGAACGTTGATGGATCGGGCACCGGGACTGACCTCCTGGGTTACCGCCAGGCACTGCTTATTGCCCAGGTTGGGGCGAGTGGTGGGCTGGCCGGTGCCTCGAATAAGGCTACCATCGCGTTCGTTGAGTCATCCGACAATTCCACGTTCACAGCGATTGCGGACACGGACCTCGTCGGCGGGAACAACACCTATCTGATTGACGCCAACGCCAACGCCAACTGCACTATCGTCCGTTCCTACATCGGAACAAAGCGGTATGTGCGGATTGAGTTCCAGGCGACGGCAGGGGCGGTCTCGCTTCCCGTTACGGCCACGATCATCAGAGGAAAACCCATTCAGGTTAGATAGTGAACAGTAGGGTACGGGGAAGAGGCAGGGCGCTTCTTCCCCTGCCCGATTTCAAGGAGGAGCGATGAAGGTTCGGATGGTCAGATTTTTCCAGACCAGCACGGACGGAATCCACGTCGATCTCTATAAACCGGGCCAGAAATATGATCTACCCGAAGTCCTGGCGCTCGACCTGCTCAGGGCGGGCATAGCCATCGAGGACAAGGACATGGAGACGGCGCCGGAGATAAAGGAAGTCGCTCCGATTCAAAAAACAAAAAGGAGAAAAAGGTAATGGCTGCCTATAACAAGTTTGACTGTTTCGTCTATGACTTGGGGCTGGAGAAGCACAATCTATCCACCGATAAGATTCACATCTATCTCACCGCCGTGACCCCGAGCAATACGGCCGACTTCATCAGGAGTGATTGCGCTCCACTGACTCCAGTTGCTAACTATAACCAGACGGAGATTTTCGCAAACTGGGCCAACGCTACGGGTACGGCTACCCTGACGGCCAATAACGATGTCACCTGGACGGCAAACGGAGGAAACTTCGGACCGTTCCAATATGTCGTTATGCTCAACGCTAACTCGGACGCCAACGCTAACAACTGTGCGCTCATCGGTTGGTGGAATTATGGTTCATCCATCAACTGCAACAACGGCGAGTCATTCACCGTGGACTTCCCGGCCAACAAAGTCGTCTTTTCGATCACTTGAGGCAGGTTATGGAGAGTGATAACGGAGATTGCTGCAAGGTGCCCGAGAATTTGGTTTTGGAAACCTGCTCGGATTTGACGACCGCGCTGGTTAAATCCATGCGGTGTAAGATTTGCGGGAGGCATCACTACCGGATGACGGTTAAGCCGATAGTCATCGATTTGAGTTCGGCGAATAAATAGGAGGCCGCATGGCCTATGAGACGCCCAATATTCAGGGCTGGATGGACGACGATGCCTTGCGCTGGCTCCATGAACGGGCACAAGAAATGAGGTCTATCGTGGAAATAGGGAGCTGGAAGGGGCGCTCTACCCATGCGCTCCTTTCCGGTTGCCCCGGCCCGGTGTTTGCGGTGGATCATTTCAAGGGCAACCCGGATGAATTGGACGGCGCGCACAGAGAGGCACTTGACCATGATATCTTCATCGACTTCTGGGTAAATGTGGGGCATTTCAGAAATCTCGTGGTGATGAGGATGGGGAGCATCGAGGCGGCCCAGTTCTTTGCCGACAATTCGGTAGACATGGTTTTTATCGACGGATGCCATATCAAGGAAGCGGTCATCGCGGATATCCTGGCCTGGAAGCCCAAGTGCCGGCGACTCATTTGCGGCCATGATGAAGGGATGGGGTCGGTAAGGGCGGCACTCAGTGAACTCGGCTATAACAATCATTCCATATATGGAGGTATCTGGATAATCAATGTTTAAGCCCAAAAAAACGCTCTACACCCTGAACCTCAATCCCGAGGATTACAGGGAAATCACCGACATGACGTACCCGCTGCTAAAGCACTACGCCGTGAAATGCGGTGCCGAGTTCTGCGAGATCAAAGAGAGAAAATTCGAGGCGGAAGGTTGGCCCGCGAACTACGAGAAGTTCCAGGTCTATGACTTGGCCCGTGCGCGAGAGGATGAGTGGAGTATCTTCTTTGACTGCGATGCTCTGATTCATCCCAACACGCCGGACTTCACGGAGATCGTGTCAAAGGACACTTGCCTTCACAATGGGGCCGACTTCTCTCCGTTCAGGTTCAAGAAGGATAGGTTCTATATGCGGGATGGGCGGCATATCGGATCGGCCACATGGTGCTGCATCTGTTCCGATTGGTGTATCGAAATGATGGAGCCATGCCACGACATGACGCCGGCTGAGGTCGAGGACATGATTTTCCCGACCGCCGATGAGCTGAAACGCGGTGTCATCCCAATACGTCTCGTAGAGGATTTCCTCATCGGAAGAAACATCGCCAAGTACGGCCTCAAGTTCAAGATGATAAAGACGGTGATGAAAGAGTGGGAAGTGGAGAACGCCCAGATGTTCTACCATGTCTATGCGATCCCGAAGGTTGAGAAGATATTCAAGATGGCAGAAATTTACAAAGTTTGGGGCTTTGAGTTGCCGGAGTCGGTCAAGCTGGCGCTGGCGCCCCCGACGCCGACGGTTGAAGAACCCAAGATAGAGCCGGAAATTGCCCAATGAGAAAGTTAGAAGCAAGGAAGGCCTACAATGAAGCCTATCGGCTTGCGCATCGAGAGGAAATAAGGGTTAAGGGGAGGGCCTACTGTGCTGCGCATAGAGAGGAGTTGAAAGCCAAGCACAAGGCTTATTATGCCTCACATAAGGATCAGGAAAAGGCTTATCGCGTTTCCCATAAGGAAAAAATCAAGGCAAACAACAAGGCTTATCGCCTTGCACATCTTGAAGAAATTAGATCTAAGGACAGGGTTTATCGCCTTGCACATCGGCCAGAAATTTCAGAACAAGAGAAAGCGTATCGTCTTGCCCATAGACCGGAGAAGAGGGCAAAAGATAGGGCGCGCTATCTTGCCAACAGAGAAAGGTTATTGGCTTATCAGAAGGCCTATCGAATTGTAAATAAAAAAATGATTTCTGCTAAAAAAAAGGTCCGTCATGCGGCACACAAAGAAGAGATTAGGAATCGTCGGTTAAATAAACTTTATGGATTGACGCAAGCCGAGTTTGATACTCTATTGGAAAAGCAGGGAGGGCGGTGTGCCATCTGCAAAACCGATGAATTCAATGCCAAAGGGCCGGTAGTTGACCATGACCATTTCTCGGGGCAGACACGGGGAATATTGTGCAATAACTGTAATTCCGGAATTGGTTATTTTAGGGATCTAACCTATGTCATGGAGGCCGCGATCGAATATTTGGCAAAATATTCTTGCGGGTGGTCAGCAGAGATGCCAGAAAAATTGCGCAGGATGTGTGAGGAAGAACATACGAAGGCGATGGAGATGAGGGGCAATGCGTAACATCGTTAGTCAAGATACGGTCCAAGTGGAGACGACAAACGTCTGTCGCAACAGTTGTAGCAACTGTACCCGGTTCTGCGGACACCGCAAGCCGTTCTATATGACAATGGACGAGTTTAAACGGGCGATTGATTCGATGGTAGATTATCCCAAGATGACAGGCTTCCAGGGGGGCGATCCCCTCTTGCATCCTCAATTCGAGGAGATGTGCAACTACGCCCACGAACGTATCCCCCCGGAGCGCCTGGGCCTATGGACGACACTCCCCGAGGGCAAGGAGCATTACCGGGAGGCTATCTGCCGGACGTTCAAGCATATCTTCATCAATGACCACTCGCGGCCCGACATCTTTCATCACCCCCCCCTGGTAGGCATCGAGGAAGTTGCTGAAAATAAGGATCTCATGTGGATCGCCATCGACCAATGTTGGGCACAGATGAGCTGGTCGGCGTCCATTTTCCCGTCCGGCGCATGGTTCTGCGAGATCGCCGGTTCGATGAGTATGCTATTCGAGGAGGAGGGAAGGAGGGGCTGGCCAGTCGAGCCGGGTTGGTGGTGGAGAATCCCGGCCGACTTCGGCGAGCAGATGGAGATGTTCTGCCCGCGCTGTGGATTCCCGGCTGAGATACGGCGGCGCTCATCGTGCGAGGGGATAGACGATATCTCACCAAAAAACTATGATCGCCTAAAGGGATTCTCGAAGAAGATCGAACGGGGGAAATTTGAGATTTACGACTTCACCAACACGGATACCAGGATGGCCCAGGCTCCGCTCGGGCGGTACAAGGACACGGACTACAGGAACGCTATCGCCCATCGTTACGGGATTCACCTGAGCATAAACGATCAGCGGTTCTGGACGCCTCACCTATTCAAGAAGTGGGACAAGGAAAAAGGCGGGGAATGCCTGCCGGTAAAGGGACTCATGGACATCATACAGGAGACATGGCCGACATGAGACTCAATGAATGGCCCCGGATAGTTACGGATGAAGAATTGAAATATGTAACATCTTGGGAGAATTCACTTTCGCCGGAGGAGAAAAAGGAAGTATCTGTTTCGGTATGGAGTGCGGATTATAAAAACCTTCTTGAAATTTGGTATCGAGACGGACGGGAGATGCGGATATGAGTAGGATTCTCGTAACAGGCGGAGCGGGGTTCCTGGGGTCTAATCTCTGCGAGAGACTTCTTGACCGCGGGGATCTGGTCTATTGCATGGATAACTTTTCAACCGGCTCATCCAATAACATAGGCGAGCTCTATTCCAATAACCGCTTCCATCTGATTCTCGGCAACACATCCTGCGGGCCGATACCGGAGATTGACATTGACCAGATTTATCACCTTGCTTCGCCTACGGCCCCGGGCGCGTACCAGAAGGACCCGGAGGGGACGCTTGAGGCGAATATCGCAGGGACGGAGAACCTGCTGAAGATGGCGACGGAGCAGAGATCGACCATGCTCTTCACGTCCTCAATCCGCGTCACGGAGGCGCTTGAGATAATGAGTCCTCATTCCTGCTACGTCGGGGGGAAACGCCGGGGGGAGGAATTGTGTCTCCGGTATTATGAGGCGGGGACAAGGGTAAAGATAGCGCGGCTCTATAACACCTATGGGCCGAAGATGGCGACGAATGATTCAAGGGTCGTACCCCAGTTTGTGATGAGGGCAATCAAGGGCGATCCCCTGAAAATCGTGGGGACGGGACTCCAGAAGGATTCGTTCTGCTATGTGGACGATATGCTCGACGGGCTTATGGCCTACATGGATTCGGACATCTTCCCTGGCCCGGTGGAGTTTGGATACCCGTATCCCATCTCTATAGTGGACTTGGCAGAGCTTGTCATTAAGGTGACACATTCCAAGTCGCCGATCATCTTCAATGGAATCGAGAGATCGGCAAGGGAGATGGAGATTAAGAAGAATCGTCCTGTGCCACAGGTGGGCGAGGCCAATGCCAAGTTGGGGTGGATGCCGACGATGACGCTGGAGGATGGCTTGATTCGGCTGGCCGACTATTACACGGGAGAGATGGCGAAATAGATGGCAACTTATTATGTCTCTACGGCCGGGAATAACTCCTGGGATGGTACTCAACCAGCCTATGTGAGTGGAACCATCGGGCCGTGGTTGACCCTTGCCCATGCCGCCACGAGCATAGTGGCGGGGGATACTGTCCAAATTAGGGGTGGGACGTATCAGGCCGTATCTACATGGTCGGTCAATGGGACCGAGGCCAATCCAATTACCATAACTAATTATCCTACCGAAACTCCTGTTATCGACGGGAATAATTGGGCGATCCCTGCTGACATGTATCCGTTGCTGCAAATCAATGGAGATTGGTACACGGTAAGCAATCTCGAGATTAGATATTCCGGTGGATATGGCCTCATAGTTGCCGATGGTGCTGACTATTGTACCATTGACAATATTTATACACACCATAATTGGGAAGGGGGAATTAGCCATTCTGCCTCCTACGGCTTAATCAACAACTGTCGGGCCTATAGTAATTCGATGGTGAATGAAAACTACCAGCATCCATCGTCATGGAGTACCGGGATAAGCATCTGTCGAACGCCAACAAATTCTACGATTAGAGGATGTACATCCTGGAATAACTGGGGAGAGGGCATTTCAACTTATGAGGCATATTATACAACGATAGAAGATTGTATCGCCTACAACAATCAAATCAATTTCTATTTATCAGATACCCAACATTCGACATTGAGAAGGAGCATCAGTTATTTCACTCCGGGCAATCCCATCCAGGGTTATTATACTCAGGCCGCGCTTTATATGGGAGATGAAACAGCCAGCCCCGCATCTACCGATAACACGGTGGTAAATAATTTCTTCTTGGGCGGGGAACGCAATATGGCCCTTGACCCACCTGTTCTGATTAACTGCCTAATCGCCTATAACACATCTATCAATGCTGATTCCGGTGGGGATTTCAATGTTTTAATTTATGCGGGCGCGGCTTCTAATTCTCAATTTAAGAATAACATTGTCCTGCAAGAAGATAGCGTTACCATGATTTATAATGGGGCCACTAGCGGATTGACTTTTAGTTATAACTGTTGGGGAGAAACCGCTCCGGCTAATTGTCAGGGGACCGGCGATGTGGTTGGCGATCCGAAATTGGCAAAGACTCCCCCATCGGGAGCGGGTACGCTCACAGCCAACTATTTTAAGATTTTATCCGATTCTCCGGCAATAAACCATGCTCAAGTATTGGCTGGGGTAACTCAGGATTATTGGCAAACCGAAAGGGGCGGCTCGCCCGACATGGGTGGACATGAATATCAGGCGAGCAGTAATTATATAAAATTGAGATGGGGTAAATAATGGCTACTATTGGATATAGTTCTATTGCGGCTAACAATCATGCCCCGACCGGATATTGGAACGCAACGTGGTATCAGGCTAATTCAAATGGAACATTAACACAGGTTAAAATCTGTTGTTGGGATGCCAACGCAACTCGGTGGGTGAAGGTAGCAATATATACCAATGCCGGAACAAGCCCTCCCGGCTCTGGCGCTTATCCCGGTACTCTGGTAGGAAATAATCAAGCCACAATCACACAAGCAACGAAACCAACCGTTGATGGTGAGTGGACCAGCATGAATATTTCTGGGACCATAACCGCAAATTCATATTATTGGCTTTGTTTTATGTTCCAGGGATATGGTGACGAATATGCCGCTTGGGAAGGGGCGGCGGCCTGGGCTTCTGTTCGACAAAGCTATGACCCTGATACATTTCCTCCGGGTACAGCGCCTTCATCGAATTGGGCCCAATATGATTATCGCTATTCCCTTTATGCAAATTACACCGAAGCCGGTGGCGGCGAACCGATGTATTTGACCTGGACAAGGTAAAATGAGCACCTACTATGTTGATTCTTCCATAACCGACACTTACGTTGCCAGTGCGACGCCAGATTTTACTACCTATAACCACCTGACGTTTGAGACAACTGGCGGGTCGGATTCGGTTTATAAGACGATAGCGGATATCAATGCCTGCACGTTCGTGCCTGATGATTTCATCTACTTCCGCAAGGGACAGACTTGGCGCGAGTCACTGACCGTGGGACAATCCGGCACATCGGGCCACCCCATCACTTTCGGGGCATTTGGGACTGGGGATAAGCCGAAGATTTATGGCTCAGATCAAATTACCGGGTGGACGGTTTATGGCGGCAATATTTGGCAAGCAACAACGGCTATTAACCCCAACGAATCAATCTTTTTTGTAAACACAGACGGGTCAGTTAAATGGGGGACCAAACAGGCTAATGCCGATGCCTGTGATGCGGAGTATGAGTTTTTCTCCAATGGTACGACAATGTACTGCTATGCACTAACCGACCCAGACAGCAGATATACCAGCGTGGAGGCTCCGACCAGGTTATATTGCGTTGATGCGACCGGACGATCTTATATCACTATTGATGGTCTCGACATAAGACATTTTACTGATAATGGAATTAGGATTTATACCGATACTGTCTATAATACGGTCCAAAATTGCCACATATCTCATGGCGGAGAAAATGTTGGCGGGGCGGGACAAGGTATTCAAATCAGGGGAAGTTATCATCAGATAATCGGAAACACAATCCACGATTGTCGCATTCATGGTATAAGGACTTCGACAGCCAGCGGTAAAACCACATCGAACCTGACCATTTCCCAAAATGAAGTTTATGACTGTTACCATTCCTTAATCGACTTATCCAACGCTAATGCTACTGGAGTAAGTACAGATCATAAGGTCACAAGAAACTTCCTCTATACCACATCGAATTACGCTTATCCATTGCTCAGTTGTGAGGGTATATATGTCGCCAGCAGTGCAGCTACTCAAGAAGACATTGAGGTTTCATACAATGTAATAATCAATATTTTCTGTGCTGCAATTCAAATAGACGATACTTGCAATAATGTCAATATATTTAACAACACCTGCTATGGGACGAATCCACTTAATACTACTCTGTGGAGTACGGGAATTGCCATAAGCGATACTGGCGTAACTGGGGTAGTGGTAAAAAATAATATTGTCATGAATTTTTATAGTGGAGCAGGGGGTGGAGATAATTGCCTGGGAGTACAGGATTCTGTTGCAATTAGTAGCCTTGATAATAACTGCTGGTATCAGTCCGTAGGAACAAGGGCCTATGTCCATGTTGATGCCAATTTTTATCATTCCGATGATTTTGCGGCCTACAAAACATATATTCAGGGTATATTAACTGGGGCAGAGGCTCATTCGCTTTGGGAAAGTCCGCTATTTGTTAATGCGGGTGGGACAACGCCGGTAGATTATATATTGGCATCCAACTCCCCCTGCATCAGCACCGGCTGTGATGTGGGCCTGACCCAGGACTATGGCGGGACTGCGGTGTGGGGCCCGGTGACGATGGGGGCATATCAATACACGGGACAGAAAATAAGGATGATATTGGCGAGATAAACCAGTGTCCACGAGAATTTATATTCCATCCAGCGGCGCGGCGGGGGTCACGCCGACAAACTGGCTCGTTGCCCCGCATGCCAATAACTATACCTATGCGGGCGTAACGACAAAAATATCCAGTAGCTTTGCGAATAGAGATGCGGTCACGGGAACGAGCTCGGCCTACGCCAATTCAGTAGTGCGCTATGTCGCCGGGCCTCTCGCTTCCGGGAATATTAGCGGCACGGTTGAGGCCGTTGTCCGGTGTTATGAGAATAACGGCCAGGCCAATGCGACGCTCAACCTCGGCGTTCACATCATCCAGGCAAACGGAGCAAACCGGGCGACGCTTCTGGCCTCGACACATTCCGACTCCGCCTCATCGCCCTACGAGTTCACGACAACCCTCGGGACGCGGCGGGCACACACAACAGCCGAAACGCGCCCTCCAGCACTTACCGAACAGGCCGCAAGCACGGGAGATTATCTGGTCATCGAACTCGGCTACTATCGCACAGCTGGAGCAAATAACCGCTCCATCTCAATCAACGTCGGCGACAATAACGCCAACGACTGCCCCAACACCGACAGCGACGCCAACGCCTTCGCTCCCTGGGTAGAATTTTCAGGCAATATCCAATGGCTGAATACTACCGTTGCTGCCAATGATACGACCTATGCCGTAACGGGTTCGGCGATAGGATTTATTAGGAGCATAGTTGTTGATCCCGGAACCTATGCGCTGACCGGTCAGGCCGTTGGCCTCAATAGAGGATTCCCCCTTTCTGTCGATGCTGGCACTTATGCTGTCACCGGACAGACGGCAACCCTGAAATTTGTCCTCTCTGCCGGCGCTGGTACGTATGCCAGCACCGGACAAGCGGTTGGCCTTTCTTGGGGCCGCCCCATCGCGGCAACGGATGGCACATATACAGTCAGTGGCCAAGCTGTCGGATTAAGCAAAACTGTCTCCTATTCCCTCCCCGTCGATGCTGGGACTTACAGCGCAACCGGACAGGGCGTTGCGTTTGTTCGCACTATGGCGGTTAGTCCCGGCGTCTATGGCGTTACCGGAAATGCCATTGCGATAGGCAAGTCATTCCCCCTGACTGTCGAGGCGGGTACTTATGCCGTCACCGGCTTGGATGCAGAAGCGCATTACAGGATGATCGTCCAACCTGCAATCTATGCCCTGACCGGACAAAGTTCGACTCTCAGGCAAGCCACAGAAGCAGACCTTGGTTCGTATGCTGTTTCCGGGTCAGATGTAACCCTGACCTTGATGACGGCGGCAGGAATCAGCGCCGCGGTGGGAACTTATTTTGTTACCGGGCAAGACGCTACTCTGAAATATGTCCTTACGATTGCACCTACGCCGGGAGCCTACGCCTCAACCGGACAGGCGGTAACGCTCACTAAGCTTGGGGCCGCCTTTACGATTACGGCGGCAGATGGGGCCTATACCGTGAACGGCATAGACTCAATCAGGGATTTCTATGTTTCTCCCAGTTCGGGCGCTCACACTCTCGCGGGCGCGGACGCGGGGCTCTTGCGCGGCCTGAAAATTGCCGCCAACACAGGAACGTATCTCTCTACCGGCCAGGATGTCAACTTCGTCTTGGGCGGCGCATATCTCATATCCATCTCACCGGGAGTCTATGCCGTCGTGGGGCCGGACGCCTCACCTATTGCGAGTCGCATGATCTCTGCCGGGGCGGGATCGGCCTCGCTCTATGGTCAGGATGTTTCAACGCTCCTGGGGCGGCGAATTTACGCAGACTCGAATCCGTATGCGCTCACCGGCCAGGACGCCGGATTGCTCAAGGCTCGGGTTTTACCGACAGAGACGGGTACGCACGCCCTCACCGGAATAGCCGCAATCCTTTCTCGCGGATGGACGGTGGTCACAGAATCGGGCCTCTATACCCTTTCTGCCCCATCCACGGGACTTTTGCGGGGCACCATTTTCAATGTCGAGGCCGGGGCGCATCTTTTGACGGGACAGGCGGCAGGCACCTACTTGGGCCGCCTCTTGTCAACCAGCCCTGGGACTCTTGGTATTACAGGTAATACACTCGTACTCTTGAAGGCGGCGATACTCAATCCCGAGTCCGGCCTTTGCGTTCTCACCGGCCAGGATGCAGACGTTTTCTGGGCACCCGCCATCATTCACCCGATCATAATCCGTGTTGAGAATCGACACCTTGTCCGTGAAATAGAGAAGCGGGCGAAGGTTATTCGCGTCGAAGGGCGGCAGGCAATCCGAGAAGTCGAAAAGAGGAGATGACAATGGCAGATATACGAGAAATGCGGACGGGAGAGAAAGAGACAATCGGGCTTGACTTCGCCTCCGACCTGGCTTCTAACGAATATTTTACATCGGCTAATGTTACTTGCGCCAACGGCCTCTCGGCAAACGGTAGTCCTACGATTGGCGGGAGCAATAATACCGTCATCCGGCAAGCCTTCACCGTGGATGCCAATACGACGGCGAATTACTACACGATAACCTTTACCGGAACAACGGATGGCGGGAATATCAAAAAGAAAATCTATTACATTCGGGTTGTCTCCGATGTAACTCCCGCCGCCGCCAATGCCAATACCGCCCTTGTGCGGCTGGATGAGGCTAAATTCTATATCGGTAAGGCGACGGATGAGGATACGGGTATTCTCGATATGCTCATAGATTCCGTATCGGCGCGGTTCAATACTTACACGGATCGGACACTGGCGACGGCAACCTATAACAATGCCGAGTTTGACGGCAACGGAAAACAGGTTTTCTATCTCCCGAATTGGCCGATCACGGGGAACATGGCTATCTATGAGGACGATATTCTACTCACCGCCGGGAACGACAACGATTATCTCTGCTACAACAACCAGGGGATGCTCTATCGCGTCAATAAGACCTGGTACTACGGCCCGAAGGAACTGAAGATAACCTATACGGCCGGATACACCTGCCTGAGCGGGAACATCACACTTCCCCCGGAGATACGGCTGGCAGCGCTGAAGCAAATCGCTTTTGAGTTCGGACGGTACCAGCGCAAGGATTTGGGGACTGACTCGATCAGCTATCCCGATGGGTCAACATCGAGGACTCAATCCGGGTTGCTCAAGGAAGTTGAGGAAGTGCTGGACGGGTACAGGAGATACACATTGTGAGCGGAATTCAGGCTGATTTTACGGGTGCCTTTGCCAAGACGATGGCGTTGAAGAATATCCCGAAGGCGACGCGATATCAGCTCACGGTATTCTCCGATGAGACCGTTAAAGCACTCAAGGAATCAGCACGGTCTATGGTAAGAGGACATGGGCCGAACAAAAGCACCGGGGCGTTGATGCGAAGCATAGGGCGGAAGATTGAAACAATGGGGGACTACTATCAGTCCACGATAGGCACAGGAGTCGGGACAACCGGCTCCTCAAAAAGCGCCGAAAAATATGCCATGATTCAGGACCGGGGCGGGACGACTCACCCAACGGTAACGCCCAGGATGAAGAAATGGGCCTGGGCGATGTATTACAAATCACGGAAGCAAAACGATATGTATAAGGGAATCGCACTTACCAAAAAATCCAAACTCACCGTCCGCATTCCGGCCACACATTGGTTCACCGATGTTTGGGAATATCGGATATCGCTTCTCAATCAGCGTTATCTCAACGACAGGATAATTTGGGAGACGGCCCAGAAAATGAGCGGAGGCATCCATGGATGATCCCTTGAGGCTCCAAGTGATTGACCGGATAGTGGATGTGCTGAAGTCTATCCAAGAGGGTGATGATTATTTCTACAGCCCCCGCCAAGTTGCCAAGGGATTCATCGCTGAACCGTCCGCCTATCCGGTCTATATGGTTCTGTCTGAAAGCGGCGGCGATATCGAGATGCATTCTGACGCACAATTCGCCGAGACGTTCTATGTGTCGATCCGGGGCGTTGTCCAGGCCGCCGGTGACGTGGTGACGCCGCTTGAGCGGGCACTACGCGATGTCAGGAAAGCGATAGATGCTGATTGCCGCACGGGGGCGGGCGCGGGATCGCTTCTCATTTTGGGAACGTCCATTGTCTTTGATGCCCCGCCCGAGATCGACTATGGATTCGAGGGAACGGGAGTTTTCGGATTCTTCTCGCAGAAGATCAGGATCACAGTCTCCGGAGAGTTCGGAGAGATTTAGATGGTTAATGAATTATTTACAAATATGCCAACCTTAAAGGAGGTATAAATGGCCACACCAACTGCACCTTCAAAGCGGTACTATTCCGCCGGAACAAAACAGGGGGCGAACTGGGGCACCGCCGTTGCGCTCGGTGCCAACCAGGGCGTCCTCATCACCGGCGACAGCGGACTCAAGCGCAATCAGAAGTTCGACCCCTACCCTGCGATTGATCAGATCATCCCGCAGGACGGAATCCTGGGGCCGAGCGATGCCGTAGAGCTCACCCCGCCGGTCAATCTACAGTACGAAATGGGGCCGATCGGGGGCTGGATCGGTGCGCTTTATGGAACAGAGAACAACTCGACTGTCGAGGCCGGCGTTTATATGCACATCTTCACCTGGGCAAACTCCGTTGAGAAGTTCTTTACCTATGCCGAGGAACGACCGGGCCACATCTGGGAAGTCCCATCTGCCATGCCCTACAAGGCGATCTTCAAGCCGAGTGGCGCGCAGATCGGGGCAACCGTCCATCTTCGCGGGAATACGTTGAAGGACGATTCCGCTATCAACACAGACACCCAGATGGCGAACACCAGCTATATCAGCCGGACCACGTTCCTGCATTTCTCTCATGGACAATTCCTAATGGCTCCCCAGGCCAACACGGCGCTGACTGCCAACAATGACGCGGTGGAAATCTCCGACTTCGAGATCAGCCTGGAACGGTCCATCGATAACGTCCATGTTGCTGGCGGAATCAATATCGCCCTGCCCGTAGAGGGTGATATCCCTAACTGCACCCTCAAGGTCACGCTCCCGCGCGCGAGCAATAACAATGTGGACTTTTTCTCATCCTGGGAAGATATGACGGCAAAGAAGGCAAAGTTGACGTTCACCGGGGTAACCATTGGGAACAACTCAACTCAAAGCGTCGCCTTCTATTTTCCGCGCCTTATGTTGATCAATCCCCCGGATGTGAAGCTGGAGGGGGTCATCAAGAACGAATTGACCTTTGCGGTATTGGAAGCGGCGGCTGCGGCAAATGGGATGAATTACACCCGGCCCTATTTGGAGGTCGTGAACACGGCAAGCGCGAATTATCTGACCTGATCCTGAACGAGAACTCTTGCGAGTTCTTTATATTCTCGTTTTGGAGGAGGACAGATGGAAATTGGAAAGATCGATTGCGGAGCATGGTTGACGCTCCAGGCAGTTGATAAGAGGGTCGGCGAAGTGCGGTTGAAAATCCTGCCTATCGCTACAGATTTTCTGTTCCCGGAAAACACAGATACCAAGACAGCCGTTGACGCCATCGCCAAGTTTGTCGTCGATTGGAACTTAGAGGCGGACGGTGTGGCCGTTCCCTGTAACGACGACACCAAGGCGAAGTATCTTGCCTATTTAATTCGCCTTGAGGCAACGGTGGTTGAGGGACAGGCGCCCGAATTTGTCGTATTGCATATTGCGAGATTCGCCGCCGACATTAACAACTTCCTGGGAAACTGACCGCCCATCTCCTCTGGTATAGAAGTACGAGCGGCGGGACAAAGCCGGAGGTGATGGGCAAAGAGATGACGGACGCACCGCCGCTGGAGGCTTCGGATTGGCAAGCGCTGACGTTTTATTTCGAGAATGCGACGGCCTTTGTGCAGGAGTTTGGATTGATGCCTAAGTTTATAGACGAGATGCAGTTATCGGGTCAGGATCGCCGCGTTTTCCTGGCGAAGTTATCGAAGATTCACGGGACTGTCTTGGAGATGAGGGCCGAGGAAATAGAAAGACGGAGTAAGTGAGATGGCCGATATCAAATATATAATCAGCGTTGATGAAAAAGGTGCCATAAAGGCCATCCAGAGTTTTGACAAGGCGCTGGATGACGTTAAAAAAACAACCGAAAACAAAACGAAGCCCGCCCTGGACAGCCTCTGGAAACAATTTGCGATTGGTTCACTCGTTGCCGACGAACTGAAGAAAGGCATTGATTTTCTTAAGGGTTCCATCGGCGGGATTTTCACAGAGGCTGTCGCTGCAGAGGAAGCTCAAAATAGACTATCGGTTGCGCTGGATACAAGCGGAAGAAGTGTTGATGCCATGTTGCCAGGGATGGTGAATTTTGCACAAAAGATGATGATGGCAACAACCCGCACAGACGAAGAAGTATTGTCGGCCCAAGCGCTTTTGGTGCAGTTAACCAACCTTGATCGGGACGGTCTGGATCGGGCAACGGAAGGGTCAATCGGCTTGGCCTATGTCATGAAAACCGATCTTCAAAGTGCCGCGACTACGATTGCCAAGGCGTACGAAGGCAATTTTCAGGCCCTTCAACGTATTATGCCAAAGCTCAAGGAGGCCAAAACAGAAAGCGAGAAAATGGCGGTTGTCAATAGTGAACTTGCCAAATATTATAAATCCGCAACGGGAGAAACAAATACCTTCGGCGGGGCGCTTAAGCAACTTAAAAATATGTGGGGCGAGGTTCAAGAGGCTGTTGGCACAGCCATTATAGAGAATGACAAAATTCGGGAGATAATCGGCGACATAAAAGAAGCGCTTATTGATTTTGTGGCTTCCGGCAAGGCCGCCGAAATGGGGCAGAATATTATTGATGCCCTCCAGGGTGTCATCAATTTCATAAAAAACGATTTCCTTCCAGGATTGGGGTTTGTCGCCAAGGGCGTCCAGTTTGTAATAGACGAGATGAAGAATACGTCCTCTATATTGAAGGGGCATGGGATAACCTCAAAAGAGGTCTTGACGGGAATAGCTAAAAACCTGAGAGACTTAGGTGGGGATACCGGAGATTATGAAATAGAATTGGCTCGGCTAAATATTGACCTGCGCAATCATGATCTAACGTTAAAAGATTTATTGATTCCTCAAAAGAAAGTAAAAGATCAAATCGATGAAACGGGGAATGCTGGGAAAAGAGCGGGGCAAGCAATCAAGACACAACTGCTTCCGCCCTTCCGCGACTTGAAGAATGTTGTTGCCGGATTTAACTTGCTGGCTTTTCTCGGAGGCCTACAAGATATGCCGGGGTATTTTAACGCCGTTCTCCCGCCCGCCCGAGACATGAGTAAGGTTCTCAAAGAAGTGCTCGGCGAAATCAAATTGGTTTCTGTATATTCAAAGAAATCCTTTGATGCCATGGTTGAAAATTGGCAGGCATCTATGGACAAAATCAAAGGAGCCTGGGATATCCTACATACGGGTCTGACAAATGTATTCGATCAGGCCCAACGCAATCGAGAAATCGCCCTGGACAATGAATACAAGAAACGCTTGGCAATTATAAACGCCACGATCACAGACGAGGGGGAACGCCAGAAGGCAATCGAAGCATTGGAGGCCGAGTATCAGATCAAGCGGACTTCTGCCCAGCGGGCAGCGGCGAAATCGGCCAAGGCGGTTGCCCTCATGGGGGCCATCGTCAATGTCGCCGAAGGTGTGGCCAAGGCCCTGAGCGCGGCACCGCCACCGTGGAACATCGCCCTGGCCGCGATCACGGCCGCCCTGGGGGCGATCCAGATCGCCCTCATCCGCGCCCAGCCCATCCCCCTGGCCAAGGGTGCAATCTTCAGGAAGCCGACTAAACTCTTCTCGCAATCGGGCGCATCCTACGAGGTCGGGGAGGGCGGAGAGCCGGAAGTGCTGGCCCCGCTGAGCAAGTTGCCGGGAATGGGCCGGTCCGGGGCGCCCATCTATCTGACCGTCCCCATCTACATCGGCACCGAAAAGATCGAGGAGCGGGTTATCAAGATCGTAAATCGCAGCATCGGACTCAAGCGGATAAAGGCATACGCAACATGACAAATACACGCCTGATTTTCAACAACCTCTGGCGCAAAGGAACGATCCTGGGCGAGAGTTCTGAGCATCCACAATTCCCATCCACGGACACTCAGGGCGATACGCCGAGCCAGTTCTGGCGGACCCTTTCGAGCAATAACAGTTGTGAAAATGCGTATATCTCGATTGATTTGCTCACCGCCCAGGCCGTTGATTTCATCGCCATTCTGAACCATGACATTTCGGCCAATGCGACGATCACATGGCGCGGCGCGGACGATGCCAATTTCGCCAACAATGCCGCCAACATATCCATCACTCATAACCCGACAAATATTTTTCATTTCTTCGGAGCGAACAATTCCACGACGCGGCGGTATGTCCAGCTTCAAATCCAGGATGCTAATAATCCGAGCAACTATATCCAGGTCGGGCCGGTGGTCATGGGCACATATTGGGAACCGGCACGGGCCATCAAAAGCCAGTATGGGAAGGCGCGGGCGGATGATTCGATAATCGACGAAAGTCACGCCCTCGTAGAATATGGGCAACCGCGTCCGCGCAGGAAAACATGGTCGCTCCCGTTCAGCGGCCTGAGCGAAACCGATGCCGATACCATCGTGACATTCTTTGATGAGGCGGGACTGACCTATGGCTTCGTCCTCTGCCTGGATTATAACAATCCTAATTCCTACTCGTATTTTGTTAAGAATGTGGAACTTATAGAACCTACGCAGGATCACTATAATTCCTGGTCATGGGGACTCAACATCCGGGAGAAGTTATAAGTGGCAGTACCAGCCCCGTCCTCTTTAATTGCTTCAGTTACACAAGTAACAAAAATTCAGTTGGCCTGGACCAACAATGCCGCTTATGACGGTATCTTAGTTTACAGGAAACCGGCAGGCGGTTCTTATGCTGTCGTTCATACCGTCGGTTCCGGCGTTACTTCCTGGCTGAATTCCGGGCTTGCTGATGGTACGCAATATTATTACAAATTAGAAGCATACATAGGCGCGGAATTCTCGCCTTTTTCCAACGAGGATGACGCCATCACGGGTCTTCCTGCCCCGTCCGGCTGTGATGCTACCTGCATCGATGCAGACTCGGCGTTCATAACTTGGGAGGATAACTCCCAAAACGAAAGCGGTTTTAAGATTTATAAAGACGGCGCCTACATGGTGACCGTCGGACAGAACGTGAAGGAATACACGAAGGACGGCCTTACTCCCGGGGCGACGTACGCGTTCAAGGTCAAGGCTTACAATGCCCTAACCGATAGTCTCTGGTCGAATACGGCAACGGTCTACATGAGCAACCCGCCGTCCAAGCCGACCGGGCTCACCGCTCAGGCCGAGAGCTCCTCCACAATCCGGCTGAATTGGACAGACAATTCAAATAATGAAACAGGATTCAAGATCGAGGAAAGTTCGACCGGGCCGAGTTCGGGATTCTCTCAGGTTGCTACGGTCGGCGCCAACGTCAAGACGTATCTCCGTACCGGCCGATCATCGGCGACGCAATACTGGTATAAAGTCCGAGCCTATAACGGCGACGGCAATTCGCTCTACTCCAATGTCGCTAATTGTTATACATACGCCGCCATAGCAACACCCTCGAACCTCACGGCGACGGCCTTCTCGGATACCAAGATTGAGATAACATTCCAAGACAATTCCGATGAGGAGGATAACCACCGGGTTGAGCGCAAACTCGGCGCGGGAGCTTATAGTGAGGTCACGACCCTGGCCCCGAATGTGACTTTCTACCGCGACACGGCGCTGGTCAAAGGAAGCACCTATACCTATAAAGTGCGAGCGTTCCAAGACCCGTCATATTCATATTATTCCAATGAGGCGACGGCGACGACGATCAGTGAACCGGCGGCCCCTACGGGATTTTCTGTCTCCGAAATTGGCGCCGATTACATGGTCTTAACCTGGACGGCGACTACGAACGAGACGGGATACAAGATCGAGAAGTCTTTGAACGGCTCCGACTACACCGAAATCTGCGTCATCGGCACCGGGCTTGCGCGGTTTAAGGTGTTCGACCTGACGCCTTCAACGCACTACTGGTTTAAGATTAGGGCCTACAATGCCGCCGGGAACTCCGCCTACACGGCGGCGGACGATGATTATACGCTGGCGCAACATGCTGAGACGGCCCTGGAAACCCTGCTCCGAACCCCATCCCCGGAGCTTATATACCTGTGCGAAATAAACCCTAAAATGGAGGTAGCCGGTTTTACGCTGACCGGCGGTAAAACCTATACCTACGAAGTGATTATCGGCGAGCGCGGCATCGATATCGATTCCGTCCTTGAAAACGGCGAAGGATATGCAGAGAAGGCATCTACGGCTGAAGTAGAGGCAACCGCCTCCACGTTCTATTTTGACTATTGGGGCCGCATGCTCTATATCCACAGCTCGACCGGCGATGATCCGGTTGACTTTCAGATCCTGGCCGGGTTCTGGCTTTACTTCACTGACTACAAAACGGCCGCTGACCCGGCCATTTACAACGGCAACAATTATCTCGGCCTCCTCCAACGCGAGGGAATTCCGGACATAACCCATGAGATAAGCCGCTACTATGAGTCAACCTACATGGTATCGTCGGGGCGGGTATCGTTCATCAACGGCAGGGTTGGGGACGAATGGTATTTCGACAGGCGCTACGCGCTTTATGTTTGGGAGAATGCCCGACTCATGCTCAAGGTTGGGGGCATTGACTTCACCTATGCGCAGTTTGAGACGATCTACACCGGTATCGTCAAGGACCGGGGGATTGATGACAGTAGTTTCAGCCTCGACCTTCGGGACCTCCGGGAGGGTTGCGAGCGGGGCCTGCCGCTCAACTCGTACTCGATTGAGACCTACCCCAACCTCATCGAGAGCGCCCAAAAGGACACCAAGGTTCCATTCTATTTTGGGACAAAGGCCAATGTCGTCCCGGTCTGTATCGATACCGTCGCCAAGAAATTCAAACTTCACGATGGGCGGATAAAGAGTGTTACGTCCGTAAAGAAGAAGGGCGAGATAACGCTCACTGCAGACACCGACTATTTCATCGATTATCAGAACGGCGTCATTATATTGGCACGGGGATATGGCTGGGAGGACTCAGACTTCTTGCTCGTCGAATTCACCGGGGCGGTCAACTCGGCTGATGAAACATTGACCAATGGCGCGGACATTTTCAAGTATATTTGCAACAACTTCCTCGGCCTGGCAGATTCAGAGCTCAACCTAGATTGGCTCTACCATACGAAGATAGATAAGACAACCGCAATCAGTGTGCCGATCTATCAGGACATAAGCTCGGGCGATCTTATCCGGCAGATCGAACAGACCCTGCAGGCGTATAGCTTCCAGGACGCTGAGGGCCGGATCGGGCTGAAGCCCAAGGCGACGGCAGCAACGGCCTCGGCGCGGTATGTCCGCAATCATCACATCTTTTCACACCGGCAGGATAAGCGCTTCGATGATGTCTTTTATAAGGTGACGGTTTATTATGGTCAGAACCCACAGACGGGGGATTATTCCTATCTCACTGTTTTGCGGAATGAGGCCGGATGGAAATATCGCACAGCCAAGGAACTTCCCCTTTATACGTTCCTGACGTCTGAATCCGACGCCCAGGCACTCATCAATTCGCTCATCAACGATCTGGATAAGGAGATAATCGAGGCCGAGGTTTCGCTCCTGCTACTCGGCGTTATGCCGGGGGATATTATCAAATATAGTCGGGACCGTTTTTTCAGTGTGTCGGGCGCGGCCTCGGAAGTGGACCTGAGAATTCTGGGCATAACCAAGTCCCCTGCGGCGGCAAAGACTAACTTCAGGGCGGAGATAATGTAATGGGCGACGAAGCGGCAAAGAAAACGGCGCTTGAAAACCATCTCAAGGAAGACTGGCGGACTGTCCACGACATCTGGCCGAACATCGCCGGTCTAGTAGGAAAATCCGGCGCGATGAAAGTTGCAAGCGACGTGACCAATTCCACGCAGACCCCCGCAAACGTGACGGGGCTTTCATTTTGGGCAGAGGCTAATACGATTTACGGATTCGAGTTCAGTCTTAGGGGATGGTCAACGGCGGCAACCTGTGCACCCTGGTTCCGGTTTACGGGACCGGGTAGCCCGACGGCGTTTTGGTTTAACCTGGATATGCTCGAGGTAGGCACCGCATACCCGCTTGACCAGGAGGTGACGGCATTCAATACCGACACTGCATCCAATTCATTTCTCTGTGGTACGAGGAGCTTCATACCGATACATGGATTTTTGGTGAATGGGGCTAATTCCGGGACGGTGCAGTTACAATTTAGGTGTGAGGCCGCCTCTCAGACGGTGACGATATACGCCGGATCACACGGGATGTGGTGGAAATAATGAAAGACAGAATCTTAATCCTACAATCGGGACTCGCGGATTTTTCCACGGCTCCGTGGGGGATTTTGAAGCTTATTGATGATAGGATTATATTAAATAAGGAAAAGGCTTATAATAGAGCACGCCTTGCCTTGAATTCGGGAGCCAACTATTTCCGTATCCTGCGTAGTGCTCCCTGGACCGTCGAGAAGGAATTTGATTGGGAAGACGAAGGTTACTTCCAAATACTTCGGAACTATCTCGCAATCCTTCATCAACCATGCCAAGGTACTCCCACGGGCCAGGGCGCAAGGATCGTCCTTGAGCTATTTGATAATTGCTCCGAGAAATGGATGTATGACCCCGCCAATTATCCCAAGGCAAGGAATCTCTGCCAAATTTTCTTTGCTCAACTTGCCGACCTGGACTTCGTTGACTTCGGAGCGGGGAATGAGCTGAACAGATCGGAATCAACCGCCTTATTCCGCGATGTCATCATTCCGGAATTCGATAAGGTAGGGAAACTCCCCTTTTCCTATGGCCCGTCCTACTCGTTCAAAGACGGTCCCGAACTCATTGTTGACCATAAACAAGAAGCATCAAAAAAGTGGGGGGACGATATCTCGTTCGCAATCTACAAGCAGGTACATGGGGTCCGGGATTCGAATAGCGAAAGCCTGATCCAGGCCGTTGTGTGGTGGGCCAGGCATCGGATGTGTACATTCTTTTCAGTCGATGGGGTCAAGAACGGGGCAAGCCAATGCGACTTCTACCAAGATCAGGTACGCCCCTCTCCCGCGCAATGGCTGAGTGCGGTCAAATATGTTCTCGATTATGTCAGCGCGGGTCTACATCCTAAATTCACATTAAGCACAGGCCAACCCAAGTTCGCCTTTGAGTTCATCAGTAAGGTCTGGAACAACGACGCTTGCGGGGCCTTGCCGATCATAGCAGTAAGCGAATTGTATAAGGCGAAATTCGGAGAGTGGCCCGAAAATTGGGGCAAGTATCCCGATGATTGGGTTGAGCCGCCTGTACCGCCCGAACCCCCTACGCCACCGGATCCGCCGCCTCCTCCCGAAGAGGAATCCTGCCATAAGAAGTTCATCGCCGGTAGGCCCGTATGGAAATGGCAGATAGGAAAGTTTATTCGATGCCTTTTTTAGATACCGAACCTCCACTTAGGAGCGTCCATGTTTTTCTTCATCGGCTTTTTGCTCGGCCTTATGCGGGAGTTCGGCGTGGTTTGGTATTATCGCTCTATCCAAAAACGGTGGGCTTGGCGGGGATCGGTGCTCACGTTGGGGATATCGCTATTGGACTTATTCGTTTTGGCAAAAATGGCTTGGGATAGAAACTTGTGGATGATAGGGGGTTACGTCTTGGGCGAGACCGTGGGGACAAACCTCAGTATTCGGGCGGGCCGATAATTGCTCGCGTGCATTCCGAGCAATTCCATTGTCGCATTGTGTCCAAGATAGGCCGACAATCGGAAATGCCCCAAAATCAGCCTTGACTTCTGTTTTAGTACGCGTTACAATGGATATGATGTTGAACCTACTGTGCCAACCACGGGGTTCCGTTAGAACGAATAAAGGAGATCAAGGCATGAAATTCAAGCCCGAAGAAAGAAAATGCAAAAATTGCGGGAAGACTTTTACGGCAATACGCAATCATCAACGTTTCTGTTCCGATCATTGCCGTCTGGATTCCTGGCGCAAAAGTTATTCCGATCCACAAAAGATTTCAGAGATTGAACATCGGCTGCGGGTCGTTGAACAGAAATTGGGGATAGACGGATGATTGAAGAAACATCTCTTGCTATAATCAGTCGCGCTTCGGAGATGCTGGCCAAGGCAAATACGATCCAGGAAATTAAGGAATTCAAAGACCTGGCCCTAACTGCGGCAGACTGGGCCAAGAGAAAAGGACTCGGCAAGGAAACCGTCCAACGCGCTCAGTCTTATGCGCTCCTGGCCGAGCGCAAGCTGGGGGAGATGCTGAAGGAGACGGAGAGGGCGAAGGGTGGTAATCCAAATCTCCCAACTGGTACTCCAGGGGAACCGGTTGAGCCTACACTCTCTGACCTCGGGCTGACGAAGCGGGAAAGCTCGGAGGCACAGGTATTAGCCGACCTTCCCGAGGATGATTTCCAGGAAGTCAAGGAGGGTCGCAAGTCAAAAAAGGCCGCCGTCAATGAGGCCCGAAGGAATAAGCGCCGGACGGAATCAAAAGAAGCCCCGGCCCTTCCGGGAGACAAGCAATACCGAATTATTTACGCCGACCCTCCCTGGGAATATGACCAATGGCTTCCCCATCAATATGGCGACATAGAAAAGCACTATGCGAATATGTCCATAGAGACGTTGTGCGCCCTTCCAATCCAGAGCATGGCCGAGAAGGATGCCGTTTTATTTCTTTGGGTTCCGTCTCCCAAGCTGGAGCGAGCCTTCGATGTTATCCGGGCATGGGGATTTGAATATAAAACCTCTTTTGTCTGGGATAAAATCAAGCACAATTTCGGCTATTATAATTCCGTCCGGCACGAATTCCTTTTGATTGCAGGACGTGGCCAGAGCACCCCGGATTCCAAAAAGCTTATTGATTCTGTCGTTTCAATCGAGCGTACATCCAAGCACTCAGAAAAGCCGCCTTATTTTCGTGATCTCATAGATGAGTTATACACTCAAGGAAACAGGATAGAGCTATTCCATCGCGGAGAGATTAAGTCCGGCTGGGATACATGGGGCAATGAATGAGAACGAAAGAAGAATTTTTTGAATTTGAGAAAAAGAAACGAAATTTCTTCGATTCCTATTACAAGAAAAAGAATTGGCCGTTCAAGCGCATAAGCGGGCCGGAAAATAAACGCTATAATTCCCTGGTAGAGATTGCGGGAAAGAAATTCAAGTTTGAAGAAAAGGCGAGAAGTAGCGACTACGGGGATTTCCTTGTTGAGCTTGTGCAGGATACGGAAACGCAAAGCCCCGGCTGGCTCTATTATTGTGAGGCTGATTATATTCTGTATAGCACCCCGACTTGTTTTTATGCGGTGAATTTTCACAAGCTAAAAGATTTCATGCGAAAGCAGGGCGGGGGCTATCCGTTGAAGATATCAACGAAAGGTTGGGGAAAGACAACAAATGCGGCGGTCCCGTGGAGGGATTTAATTGCGCATGGAATTGCCAAAGAGATCCAAAGGGAAGCCTACTAATGCAAAACTGTGCCAATTTCCGTCCCCAAAAAATATTCCTCAAAAGGTATTGACAAGCGTTATAATGCCGATTTATGATTAGGGCAGAATGAGACCGAGCAGACACAATGAGCAACGGAAATAATACGACCCCGATTTCTACCTGTCGCTTAACGGCGACATCCATACGTCTGCTCGGTGTGGTAGGAGGAGGGGTCTCTTTTATTTCGGCGACGGGGAATGAGTCGGAGAAGTTTTTAAGAAAGAAACAATGACAACCCTCTACCACGCCTATTGTCCACGCTGCGGTTATGACCAAGTATTCCGCCGTGGGCGCTGCTTATCATGCAACACCCGGCCCGTCGATGTGGGGCCCGAAATTCATGCAAGGAGGTGCCAAAGCAAAAAGAGAAGCTCATCCAAGGATACGGGCACAGGCGCTGGAAACGAGGGGGGCGGCGACGCCCTCCTCACTACTTCAGCAGAGCAACTAAAACTTTTTTGAAGGGAGGGGAAAAATGAACACGGTTAGATTCCCATTCCAGGGTTTGTTTGGGAAAATCGCTGCGGCCTTCAGGCATAAAAATAGAAGGCCCATCGAACATCAAAGACCTCAGCCGCCCGAACCCGTGGTTCTTCCTAAGTCGATTGAGCAATTGCTCGAACCACGGCGGGGCTTCGCCGCTTGGCTGCTCAATTCCAATGACTACCCAAGGAACATTATTCCAGGCGGCAAAGAGATGATGCTCAGGCTCGCCGAGGAGAAGCGGGAACGGAGAAGGGCACGGAATCGAAGATTGGCGGGTTATCCCCGGATTGATTATGACAAAATCAATTCGAGCAACTATTCTCGGGGGGGAGAGGCATGAACAAAACAGAAGCGTCCCCGGCTTCGGGGGAAGCGCGAGGGACGCAAGAAGAAAAGCGGGTATCGTTTACCCGCCCCGAGTTCATCGACATTCTAACCAAGTGGGAACACGAAGTCAAGAAACCGGGCGAAGTCTTGCCCTTCATCGACAGCGTGTTCAACGGCCAGGTCGGGGTGATCGTATTTGACGCGCAGGCCAAGGCGGGGGAGAGGTTCCATGATTGAGAAATTAAACAGCGATCACTTTCTCATCCAGGAAATCACCGAGAGTTATCTGAATGATTTCAAAATCCGGTCCGGCCAACGAGATCATCAAAAACGCGGCTACTTCTACATGAGCGACGTTTCGAAGTGCGACCGGACGACCTTCTACGATTTCACCTGCCCGGAGAAAAAGCGGCCGATCACGGCCAAGACGCTGATGATGTTCAGCGCGGGGAACCTTCTCCATGATGATATCCAGGATAGGGCCCGGCGGAGGGGGATGCTTGAGGCGGGGCGCGATATCGAAATGGGCGTCGAGGATTGGGCGCACAAAGCAACGGGCCGCCTCGACTTCATCGCAGCCGTCTATCGCTTCATCGAGACGGAGAAGGGGATAGCCGTCGTCGAGATCAAGACGAAGAATCCCTACAATTTCGGTAGTGAGGAGCCGACCCAGGACGAGGTCGATCAGATTCTCTGGTACATCGACCGGCTCAAGGAAAGCTCGGCCAAGAGCGTCCGGCAATCGGAAGTCCTCGACTACGGTTTCATCCTCTATGCCGACCGGGCCATGATAGCCGACCCCCTGCCCCTTTGCGGCTGGCGCGTGGACTACGACGCTGAGCGTGTAGCCGTGATCAAGGCGCGGTTCACGGCGCTCGACAAGGCTATCCAGGCCGGCGAGTGCCCCATGCGTCCCCATGAGCGGGATTCGGTCAAGTGCTCCTACTGTCGCTATGAGGCCCATTGTTGGGAGGGCATCCCCAAAGCGGAGGCCCCGGCCTTCATCGCCGATGAGACGGTTGAGAAGCCGGAGCAGGAATTACTTGAAAGTGCGTCGGCCCGGTACATCGAGCTCAAAGCGGAGGAAAAGAAAGTCGAGGACGAAATCGACCGCCTCCGCGCCGTGCTAATGCGGTATTTCAAAGCGACCGGGCTGGAGCAGATCGACGTAAACGGCCAGGCGATCGTCCACGGCACGATGAAAAAGTCGATCCTGGACGAGGACTACCTGCTCGAACAGCTCGGCGACAAGTGGTTGCTGATTGCAAAACCGGATCTCAAGAAAATTCAAGTGGCCATCAAGGACGGGATGATTGACGCCGGAGTTTTGGAACAGGCAAGGATTACAACCTTTACGGATGTTCTGAGAATCAAAGGAGGGAAAAATGCCGATCCAGGGACTATCTGAAAAGCGCCGGATGCCCCGGTTGGGGAAGATCCATCTCGGCGTCAAGGAAATCAGCAAGAAGACGGGCAAGGAGTACCCGACAGAGGTTGAGCACTTTGTCGTCCCGGAGAAGGTGGCAAAGATTTTCGGCGAGAAACCGAAAGAATTGCGAATCATGTTTCCTGTTGAGAGTGAGGAAATCTTCTTCAGCCAACATTACAAGTGCTATGGCTACAACCTTCTCAAGTGCAAAGGCGACGGAAAGACGGCCTGGACGTGGGATGAGGAGAAGGGTGGGCTCAAAGAGATCCCCTGCCCGTGCGAAAAGCTCGAGAAGGGTGACTGCAAAGAGTGCGCCATTCTCCAATTCCTCTTGCCCGATGTCGACGGCGCCGGAATCTGGCAGATAACGACGGGCTCGAAGAATTCCATTATCGACATCAATAGTTCGATCGAGCTGATACGGAGTCTTTGCGGTCGGGTCCGAATGATCCCGCTCATCTTGCGCCGCGAGAAGATGGAGATGCAGCGGATCGAGGACGGGAAGCCCAAGAAAAGCTCTCACTACACGCTCCGGATCGATCTCGATAACGTCAACCTCCGGCAACTTCAAATGGCGGCACAGATCCCGCCGGAGCAAATATTGCTCCCGCCAGCCGATGAAGACAAGGACGACCTCTTCTATCCCCCGAATGGCTTTAAGCCGGAAGAGGAGGAAGAAAAACCCGAGGAGGCGAAAGAGAAACCGAAGGACGCGACGCCGGACCCGCGAGCCACCTTAGCAAAAGAGCAGGCCGAGGAAAAGAAAAGGGCCAAGGAGAAGGAGGCCTTCGAGAAGGCGGAGCTCGTAAAGGCTGGCCACGACCTTGAGGCGCTCCTCAAAAGCTACCAGGACCTCGGCGGAAAAATCATGAAGAAACAGGCTGAGCGGATTACCGAACTCAAAACCAAAGCCGAGATCGATAAGGCCGTCGAATTTTTCACACTCAAAAAGGAGGCCCTCGAGAGGCAGGCTGGAGACGGGGAGATTCCCTTTTAAGGAGACGATGATGGCAACCGAAAATTTGATTGAGGCAATTTCATCTGAGGCCCTGACCTATCCGGCCAAGGCCAAGGAAATCAAAGTCTATGATCAGGTGTCCCTCGACACGGCCAATGCGTTCCTTCGGGGGATTAAGGGGCTTCTCTCGAAGATCGCCGACACATTCGACCCGATCATTAAGCAAGCCCATGAGGCACACAGGCTGGCCATCGAGCAAAGAAAAAAACACGAGGAACCGCTATTGCAGGCCGAGCGGATTATCAAAACCGAGATGGGCCGCTACCTGAGCGAACAGGCGGATATCCGCAAGGAGGCCGAGGAAAAGGCCAAGCGGGAGGCTGTCGAAGCTGAGCGCAAGCGACTGGCCGCGATGCAGGCGGCGATCGACGCTGAGAACGCGGGGAAGGCAGAGGAGGCGGAGAAGCACTTCGAGGAGGCGGTGGCGATAGAGGCCCCGAAGCCGATCATCCCTGATCCAGTCAAGGCCCAGGGCACGTTCTTGAGGAAGGAAACCAAATGGCGGGTCGTTGACCTCAATGCCGTCCCCCGAGAATTCCTGGCACTTGACCGTGCCAGGGTTGAGCAGGTCTTCCGGGTCCAACGCGAGAAGATGAGCATCCCCGGAATCGAGGTGTACTTCGATGAAACAGTCGTTAGCAAATCATACTAACCACGACCTCATGATTTTCTGCAAAAAGTGTGGCGCGTTTTCTTGGCACATGGCCCAGGACGCCCAGTGGATGAAGTGCCTGGGTTGCGGCGACCTCCATGACCTGGCCGATCCGGGGACGCGGGTCGGTGAGGTTGCGGCCCGGGGGCGGAGAGAAAGGAGGGTGTGATGATTCCACAAACAAAATGGCAATGGTTTGGTTATGCCGGGCATTTCATTGCCGCAGATTCCTGTCATTTCCGCCTCTGCACTCAGGTCGGAAAATATTTGATATCGACCGTAGGCGAATATTTCCGTGAAAACAAAAGGGAAATGATCGGGTCTAATCGTTATTTAGAGACGATGGTTTTCAAGGCCGGCGAATCCTGTAAGGAATCCTCCTGCATGTGTGGTCAGCCAAAGATTGACGGAAGCGAATTGGATTTCGATGGTTATAACACGGCCGGTGAAGCACTCAAGGGCCACATGAAGATGTGTCAGAAGTGGGCCAAGAAAGCATGAACACACGGGGCCGGGCCGGTCTTTTCTTTGGGTTATCCCCCCACCCTCCTTTCAACGCGCCCGGCCCCTCTTATCAAGGGCGACTTTTTCGGAAACGAGCGGCTGGCCTACGGTGGTATCACGCCAATAAAGAAATGGTCGCCGAATACAAGAAAAAGCACAAGGAAGAGATTGCCGGATATATGGCCGCATATAGAAAAGCACATCCGAAGGATAGGTCGGATTACTTTCGACAATACTATTTTCTCAATAGGGAAGAAAGGATCTCGTATAACAGCAGTTGGCGCGATTCCCATAGGCAGGAAAAGGCTGCATATGGGAAGACATATAACAAAAAAAACTTTCTTCCGTGCCTCCTCCGAACAAGACTAAATGGTTCCCTTAGGTTAAAAGGCACAAAGAAGGTTGGGTCTCATATTAAGGAACTTGGTTGTTCTATCAAAGAGCTCCGAATTCACATTGAAAGCCTTTTTTCCCCAGGGATGTCTTGGCAAAACCACGGGAAGTGGCATATCGATCACATAATTCCGCTGGCTTCATTTAACCTGGAAGATCCGAAGCAGTTATCAGCTGCCTGTCACTTTTCAAATCTACGTCCACTTTGGAAAAAAGACAACTTGAGCAAAGGTGCAAAAATCATGAATCCAGAACAGGCGAAGGGGTAATTCCTTGGGCTTCACTAAATTAGACGAACATATCCTGCAATCATCCATCATGGCCGAATCCGCCGTCACCTTCAAGATATGGATCACCCTCCTGGCTGCCTGTGAATCGAATGGCATCGCCTATGTGTCAGCAATATATTTGTCGTCAATCTGTCATCTGCCCCAATCGCGGGTTGAAGGTGCCCTTGAACGCCTGGAAGGTCCTGACCCACATTCACGGTCCTTGGCCGATGATGGCCGGCGTATCCGTCGTGTCGATGGCGGGTACGAAATAATCAATTATGTGATTTACCGGGATATGTCTTTAAGGGATGCTGAAGCCGAGAGAAAAAGACTTTATAGGAGGGAAAAGAAGGGTTGTCCGGACATCGTCCGCGATCGTCCGGACGTCTCTGCTTCTGCTTCTGTATCTTCTTCTATGTCTATTTCTCTTAAAGAGGGGGAATGGGGGGGGATAACCGACAAGGATAAACAGGCATGGGGAGCCGCATATCCGGCCTGTGATATTCAGATCGAACTTAACCGGATGGTCGAGTGGATAAAAGCAAACCCCACCAAAAAGAAGTCGAACTGGCGGCGCTTCATCGTGAACTGGTTGAGCCGGACTCAGGATCGCGGCGGGACAAAGAAGGGGCGTCAATCAATGGAAGAATGGATAAAAGAGGGGAAGAAATGACGCGGGATGAATTCGGGCGCAACTTTGAATCTCTGGAAAGTGCCTTCGGGGAACAGGGCGCGGAGAGACGACAGTTCTACTTCCGTCAACTCGAGAACGTTTCCACATGGGCCTTCAGCCGGGCGGTGAGGAGGATCATCGAAATCCGGGATGACCGCTATGGGTTCCCCCTGGTTGCCGAGATACACACTGCACTCGATGAGGTTGAACGGGAGAAGCCAAGTGCGGGCGCTTTCGACTTCGAGGCGCGAGAGTATTGTCAACGGTGTGAAAACCGGGGCTGGTATATGAATGCCAGGGGTGGTGCCTCGCCGTGTTCTTGCCGGGCCGGGCGATTGAAACAGGCGCGAATGAGGTTGGGGACCTCGGCCAGGCGCACTGAGGTTGAAGAGG
>Ga0315289_10001156_pt1 | contig 41262 bp, 41 predicted proteins | sample YL17G11_40_MG_FD_203452 | JGI IMG/M metagenome (GOLD analysis project Ga0315289, IMG submission 203452) | Sediment microbial communities from Yellowstone Lake, YNP, Wyoming, USA - YL17G11_40 | ecosystem: Environmental > Aquatic > Freshwater > Lake > Sediment | place: USA: Wyoming | collected... | reverse complement strand
GTGCCTCTACTCTGGCCGAGTAATCGGACAGGATCAGATAGGCATGTGAGTCGTGAACAGTCTGAGCGAGATGCTTCTTATCCTGGTGCTCGCCTGGCTGCAGATACCACATCGATGCTAACGCCGGCGATACGAGCGATTGCTTCATCACTTGATGCTAAGACGTACCCGAAATCCGATCTCAGTACCGTCTATGACAGTCGATGGCGCATAGAGCTAAATCTTAGGTCCATAAAAAGTGTTCTGCAAATGGATGTACTTCGGAGCAAGAGACCATCGATGGTTAGAAAGGAAATATGGATGCATCTCCTGGCTTACAACATCATCCGCAAGATTATGGCTATGAGCGCCTCAGTATTCCGAACGTCTCCGGATAAGCTTAGTTTTAAAGCTGGATTGCAGGCTTTAAATGCAATGAGGCAGACTCTTCCACATCTAAAGTCTCTGGAAGATAGGATTGAAATATTTTTTGTTACTCTGTGTCAAATAGACCAACACAAGGTTGGGTGCCGCCCTGGTCGACTGGAACCGCGCGAGACTAAACGCCGTAGTAAGCCTTATCCACCCCTCAAAGAGGGACGACTTCAAAGGCGAAAGAGGCTGATCAAATTCGCTTAGGGCTAAAGAAGTGCCATTGCAATTAACTGTAAGACTAGTCGCAAAGGGACTTCAGCAGGACCAGACGTGAAAGCTACAAAGATCATGGCGCCTTACCCCCGATGGGGGCGGCAAACAATTGCAACGGCACCGGACCAAACGTGCAGATTAGGCCGCCAGAATTTCGATTTTAATATGTGGATAGAGCTTCTGCGTGTACCCCATTAAACGATCCACGGTGAAGGTGTCAATTTTGCCACGCAGAATCTCGCTGATCCTGGCCTCATCAATATCTAATTTATTAGCGAGCGCTCTTTGCGTTAACTCGTGTTCACGCTGATACTTAGCAATTAGTTGGCAGAGCTTAAACTTGGCGCGTTCAACCTCAGAGGCATCCTTAGGAAGCGCGATGTTTCCGCCCGGAAAAGCAAGGTCTGACAATTGATCCCGCACCTTTTTCAAGGTCGATGCGCCTGGGAATTTTTTGATCGGCTTCTTCTGAATAGCCATTGCTACCTCCTAAATGCGTTAATCACCCCGATTTATACTTGTCCATCTTGCATACACCAAATTAGCCGGTAATACTTTTTTCCAAGCGGTATCCGGTCCAACATGTAAAACTGAAACCCATCCTTAAAAATTTCGCACGCAAATTCCTTACCGTCCAATTCTTCGACGAGTCTCAGTATCGTCGTATCATTTATGTCGGGATGCTTCTTCTCGTAATGAGAGTCAATGATGACTTCCTCGATGCGTCGTCCGTTCACCACGATATCGATGCTGTAGGACCTTCGCGTCATACGTCCCCCAAGGATTTTAGAAATAACATTCCTTGCTATATTTAGCAAGTATTTTGCGAGAGTGAATCAGGGTGCTTGCAATTAAGCCTTTCTTGATAGAGGCCGCAGAACTCGACCGTCATATATGTGCGACACTTTGCCCCCAAGTTTCCGCCTTTTGCACCGCTAGGTCTAATTCCGCGACCGCTGAGCGTCCGCTTTCGCCCTATTGGGCACGTCGGGATCGGGACAACGTCGCCGTCCTACATGCTACATGTCAACGGCTCCGTCGCCGGCGTAGGTGCCTACAACGCGCTGTCGGGGGAGATGCCAAAAAGGTCACCAGAATCACCCCCAGTCGACCGCTTGGAAGGTCACGAGGGGTCGCGTTGAGCGCCTATGATGGAACACCCATCGCTGCGAAAGAATGAGCCTTGATCGTCTTTCTTCTTTGTCACAGGCATCCGATGATCCCTCCATCTTTCAAGAATCTGATGACGTCGGCTTCTTCAGGATCAAACGCTGATTTGACCCAGATGGTGCCATCTTTAATCGTGAAGCACACCTTGAGCAGCCGTTCATCGAAGGCCTCGGCGATGAAATATTGAGTCGGTGGCTTCGTACTCCACCGCCTTAAACAGCTCACCCAATCTGTTTTTGGCTTTGAGCGCGCTGACCCCCTTGCTGAGCAGTCGGTCGATGTCGCTGCCGCTGGTGCCTTTAGGTAGGAGGAAATAATTAGCGTAACGCTGGAAAAGCGTCCGCTGGATCTTACCCTCTAAGTGCCGCTGCTTCAGAATCGGATCCATGACATCCTTGGCCCAGATAAAGCCGTCGATATGCCGGTCCACCAAGCCGTCCAGCCCCCCAGCGACGTTGAAGTAGGTTTGATAGGGAAACGAAAAAAAGGTCAGTGCCGAAGGACCCGTCCCAATGCGTAGCTTGTCCTTGGACATGGTACGAATGGCATCTGGTGTGACCCCGGGCTCTCCCTTGCGCGAGTAGAGAACAAAATCAACATAGGAAAAGGTCGCTTGCGAGAAGTCGACCGGCAGCGTCGCCAAAGGGACACGGTCCGGTCTAAGGTGAGGCGCCGCGATATCGACCGTGCGATCGATCAACATGGCCACGGCTCGCTTGAAGGGAACCACCTCCACCCTGATCGGCACCTTGATCTCCTCGCTGATCTCCCGCAGCAGGGCGCTGATCGCATCCTTCCAGCCAGGAATGTCGGCGACTGCCGCTTTGATCTCCGTCAACGGTTTACACTGCGCTTGGGGGGGCCAGGATAGGGCCAGCACCGCAGTTATAAGGACAAGCCAGTATTGCATCGTGTTGCCTCGTCGTCTGTTCCCGCCACCTACCGATGCCGGTAGCAAGTCCTAAACCGCAGGTTTAGCAATGGTACGTAGCACCGATCACCAACTACACCTAAGCGTAATTGCACCTTCGGCAAAGCACCTACGAAACTTTAACCAAAATAGCTTCGTGACCTAACTATGGCTGATCACTCAGGCCTTTGCGCTAGGATGCGCTGTAAATCCTATTATTACTTACGCAACAGTGACTTACGCAAACAGGGACTTACGCAACAGGGACAGCACTTTATCCACCGCAACCGTCCCGCAGCGGGCCTTTTGGCACTCGTAGGAACTGATATGATGATCAATTTTGGTTGTAGGCGGTGGTCTGAACATGGCATGAAGGGTGCTCTATGTGGTCCCATGGAAGAGGTGGTACGCCCGGAAGGCGTCCGCCCACCCACCGTTTAAGCCCGCAGTCTTATCCATGGAGTGATTTCGTGAATGTAAAGGGTAACAGCCTCGGTTTCAAGCTGCTGCGGCTGGTGTTTGGCAGTTACTTCCTAGTCACTTTGGTGGTGACGATCGCGCAAATGGCTTCGGAATACCTGTCTACTCAAGAGCAAATTAAAAAATCTTTAGTATCACTTGAAGACTCCTTCAAAGCATCTCTGAGCGAGGCGCTTTGGCAGTATAACTTCGATCAGATCGACACCATCGTCACCGGCATGATGAAGATCGACTTGGTGCTGGGCGTCAGGATTACCAACGAGCGGGGACGTGACCTGGTGCAACGGGGCAGCCCCCCTACGGATGATCGCGATCGCACGTATCTCCATACATTCAATCTGACGCACCCAGGTACCGATGGCAACCCTCGCATTTTAGGTGTCGTGGCCATCTACTCGGGACACCAGGTGGTGTTTGACCGGGTTGAGCATGGTTTTGCCTTGATCCTGGTCAATTCGGTGATCAAAACGTTATGCCTGTGGCTTATCTTCCTCGTCTTTACCAAAAAAATTATCGTCAAGCCTCTAAACTATTTTTCTCAGGTAGTCGAACAATCGGCACGCCTCGACGAGAACTCCCGAGATAATCTGGCCAAGCTTTCTGGACTTGCTGCCCGCAAGGATGAGATCGGCGATCTTTCTGCAAAGTATGTGCAAATGTATCAAGAGATCTTGAGGACCACGGAACATCTGCAAATCGCTTGCGATGAATCGGAACGCCTCAGCCGCCTGAAGGATGACTTCCTGATCATGCTATCGCATGAATTACGGACACCATTGGTCCCGATCATCGGCTGGACCCAGCTGTTGATGACGGGCGAGCTGGGCACCGAGGAGACCGCTAGGGCGCTCCACACCATTGAACGCAACGCCAATTTGCAGCTACAATTGGTCAATGACCTGCTCGACGCCTCGAAAATTCTCGCCAATAAGTTAGTCCTAGAAAAGTCCACCGTCGAGCTTATGGATGTCGTCAAAGCGGCGATTGATACCGTGGAACTGAGCGCCCAGGCCAAGGATATCAGCATCGACGTTCACGTCGAGCGCCCGGTCCCGGCGATAGAGGCCGACAGCAAGAGACTGCAGCAAGCACTGCTCAATCTGCTCACCAATGCCATCAAGTTCACTAAAAAATCCGGGCGCATCAAGCTGACCATCGACCACCAAGGGCAGATGGCTGTGCTGAAGGTCAGCGACACGGGCATCGGCATCCAGCCAGCGTTTTTGCCCTTTGTCTTTGAGCGCTTTCGCCAGGCCAGCAGCTCGACGGCCCGAGAATTCGGCGGCCTCGGCCTCGGCTTGTCGCTAGTCAAAGATATCATCGAACTCCACGATGGTGAGGTCAGCGCCAGCAGCAACGGAGTCGACAGCGGTGCAACATTCGTCGTTTTGCTGCCCATATCACCCGGGCGTGGCAGCATGGGTGACGGTGACGACTCCCAAGCGACCTAACCCACACTCAACCTGCTGCCAGCAGCATACTGCATAGTACGCCACGTGTGCAAAGGGCGCTAGGTCCGTCGTCCTAAAGCGAGTTCCGACTTGCACGACCAAGCCGTTCACGCAACTCAATGGTCAAATTAAGCTAACGCTGAATCGCTCATTTACGTCCCAATATTCGACAGCCGTGTCTAGATAGACATACAATAGACACGCACATAAACAAGTGTCGCATCATCACCAAATAGAAATAAATTTATCATAACAACTCTATTATAATATTCTATTGTTTACAGTGTTGTCAGACCAGCCACCACATGTGAAAGGGATTTAAATGCCAGGGACCTTTGCTTTTTGCTCCACGACGAGACCAACATGTTCAACAGGTTTCCTATTAGCTGCAATCCTGCTCGGAGGTTGTAAAACCCCAGGGTCTAATGCATCCAGTACAGCAGGCGCGGCCAGCACCGACGTGAGCGCCAAGGTCGGCGTCTTGCTCGCGTCGCACGGTGATATCGACGATACAGCGACCGAGCTGGAAGACTATAATCAAAGAGCTTGGTAAGCCGGTGACGCCAGCGCCGAAGAAAGAAGATTCCTGCAAGCGCATCGCACCCTAGACATTGGGGCAGCGCTAAGGCATCCCATAGAACGAAGCCGCTGTCTTAATCTCATAAGTCCGCGCCATCCGCGCCTGCGCCTCGGCTAGTCCATCCATACCAAGGATCACCTCCTCACCTACCGGAGCAAATTGAATGCGGGCGTAGTCCTTGCCATTCATGCGCACCGGCCTCGCCAAGGCCGCGCGCAAGTCGCTCAGCCCGGCAATAGGGCGACCGTTGACCGTTGCCACCAACTTATGGCGCAGCTCGGTGTAGCCGCGATTAAATGGATCGGCGAGAACCCGCACCAGGAAGATCCTGCGGGTGTTCGCCTGGGCCGTGACCTTGTTGGCAAAGTTAAGCGTAAACAACAGGTCGCTAGGCGCAATGTCACGCCAATCCTTACCCCACTGCTTCAGGTAGTCCTGGGACAACTCTCGAAACACCAAACCAGCAAAGATCAGGTGCGGCTGTGGCTCACCGTAGCTGTAGGTGACCACCGGCGCCCGGTTGGAATCAAAGCGTTGCAGCGGTGCTTGCACCGTGAATTCCCGCCCCTGGCGCAGCCCCTTAAGCACCAGTTCGTCGCCACCAAAGTGCCGGTTGAGCAGATACTTGAGGTGAACCTTACCCCACGTCGGATGCGTGACAAAGCCCTGCTCGCTGACGGCGACCCCATCGACCGCAAGGACGACATCGTTGGTCTGCAGTTTGCCAAGAAAAGGGCTGTTGGCAAACACCTCGGCGACGCGGACGCCGCCAGAGGCAGAACCAGCACCGATGAGCCGCCTGGTATCCGGCGATAGCAACGGTTCAAGCTGCACACCCATGGCCGGAAAGCCACGGTACGACTGGTCGTGATGGTCGCTGAGGAAGTGGCGGATGAGCAGCATCGGGGCCGCTTGCACGAAATTTTGGTCCTGCCCAGTCGTGAGGCCGACCAGCTTGCCGTGTAAAAACACTGGCTCGGACCAACCCAGGCCGTTTTGCTGCACCTTTAACGCATAGGAGATCAATCCATAAGCACTCGTCGCCGCACCAATGACGGCCACATCCTGGAGGCTAGCCGGCAGACGGCTCAGCTGGTAGGCATCACGACCTTTAAAGATCTCGACGCTTTCATCCATGCCGACGTCCTCACCCAAGGTCACCGCCTTGGTTGCCAAAAGCTGCGCCGTTGCGACTGGCTTTACCAGCGCCAAGTTGACTTCGTAGTCGACGAAGACCAAGGCGGCTTCGCCGCGTTCGGTACTGCCAAAGCGCTGCATCTCGATGAAGATCGCGTTTGCCACCGTGTTCGCCGTGGTCAAAATCTCACCGTTGGGCAAGACCACCCCGAGGAATTCCTGCTGCACCGTATCCTCGCTCTGCCACGGCGAACTCGGATCAACCTCGCGCTTTGACACATGCAGGCGCACCACCTGGTCTTCGTAGCGGATGGGCGCAGCAGCGAAAGCGCCCGACTCACCACAGACAAAGAGCAGCAGGCAGATGCCAAGCCACAACCTCAAGGGCGACCCTCCCCTTCAGTGCCATGCAGGGCCCCGTCATCGCTGGCCCCGTTCAACCAGCGGTCCGGCACGACCCCGTATTTGGCGTTGATGATGGCATTGCGGCTGAGCACTTTAGCACGACCCAGGACGATCTGATCTTGATTGCCAAAGAATTGAATGGTGGCAAACTCGCCAGTGCCGGTGCTTAGGGCCTGGGCGAAAGCCTCCATACTCAGGATCGTCTTGCCGTCCACAGCACGAACGACGCCAAATAGCTGATTGGGGACATAGGCATTCACCCCGTCGGGTAAGCGCTTGGCGAGAACGATGATGTCGCGGTTGGTGGCAAAGTCGGGCAGGTAGACGGCGTCGCTTTCGAGGTAACGCAGCAGCAACGGTGCATCACGATACCAGCGGTCGCCCCAGGTTTGCAGAAAGTTGCGCGACAGGACCGTAAACACCAGGCCAGCATAGACAAAATACCGCGGATGCTTGGCGTAGATGTGATCCGTTGCGTGATGCGGCAAAGACGGCTTAACGGGGACCTCGACCTTCAGGCTTTGCCCGTCGCGCAGGACTTGAAAGACGACCTTGTCACCCATCAGCTTTAAATCAAAGATCGTCCGAAAGTCGACGCGCTCGCCGCTGAAGCTCACCTTAGCATCCACACCGATCGGCTGATCATCGATGGCGAGCAGGATATCTCCAGGTCGAATCAGTGTGGCGGTTGGCGCCCAGGCACTGACAAAGGCCACGGTGACGCCACCGCTGTCGGGGCTAAGTCCATAAAAGGCCGCTGTTGATGGATTGAGCAAGGCGCCGTCCATGGTCGTCAATCCATCGTCAGGATGCCCTTCATAACGGCCGTTGGCGATATCGCGCAAAAACCGCCGCACCACCGGCGTCGGGATGATATAGCCGGTGCTCTGCGCCTGGCTGATGGACTGAAAGGCAACGCCGATCACCTGCCGTCCTTGGACGACTGGCCCGCCGCTATTGCCTGGATTGATCGCCGAGTCGACTTGCACCAGCAGGTGGCGGGCATTGGCGTGGTGAATATAGCGATGGTAGCTGATCCGCGAGACGATGCCTTCGGTGATCGACAGCTGCTCCCCACCCGCCGGAAAGCCGATGGTCGACACCGGGGAGCGGAGCTTTGGCAGAGAACCAAAGGACATCGGCTCCAGCTTTAGGACGGCCTTGACCCCTTCGGCCTCCACCGGCTCCAGCACCGCCAGATCACAATCATGAGCGATAAACCGCACCCGAGCCGCGATAGGGGCCGCATCGCCATCGCGCAGGACGGTGACAAACGAGGCGTTCGCCACGACGTGCGCATTGGTGAGGATGCGGCCTTCACCGATATAAAAACCGGTGCCCGAGCTATGCGCGGATGGCAAACGCTTCCATGGCTCGGTCAGGCTCGGCTCATCGGCGATGACCTGAATCTTAAAGATCGAAGAGCGTAGCGCATTGAGATTGAGCGCCACGGCTGGAGCTGCGTGTACAAGCAAAAGGACGCAAAGAAGCCGGCACACCATCGGCATAAACCGCATGCATTATCCCCGCAGCTGACGCCATGCGGCGACGGAGTTGGCCTGAAGATAGGGGTTGGTGGTCTTCATCTTGGCGAGGGTGGCATGCGTTGCAGGATCATAGTGATGGCCGGGATAGACCACCGTCTCGTCAGGAAGCTTGGCAATTTTATTGGTGAGGCTATCGTAGAGCTGATCGGCATTGCCGCCTGGTAGATCGACTCGACCGCAGCCGGTGATAAACAAAGTATCACCGGAAATCAGGTTGCCCTGGCAGAGAAAGCACTGGCTACCCGGGGTGTGCCCTGGCGTGTGGATCAGGGTGATATCGACCCCACCGACGGTGACTTTGTCGCCGCTGACGCAAGGCTTAAAGTCGCCTCGCGACAGGCCTGTGACCTGCATGATGCCCGCCATCTCGTCTTGCTGGACATAGATGGGCAATGGCTTATCAGCGACCAGCTCGGCGACGCCCTGGATATCGTGTCCCCACAGGTGCCCACCACAGTGATCTGGATGGTAATGGCTGACGAGTGCCCCGACCACTTCCATGCCGTCGGCCTCGGCTGCGGCGCGAATCGCCGGCACGTCCCAAGCAGGGTCAACCGCCAAGCACTGCTTGGCGCTACGCGAACCGACCAGGTAAGCGAAGTTCGCCATCGGCCCAACACTCAGTTGTTTTAAATAAAGATCAGACATAGCCGAAGACTACCCCGCAGCAGGCGGAAGGTCAAATCGTCTCATCGTCCAATCGTTCATGAAAGCCCAGTCGCTCCAACATCATCAGGTTGAAGGCTACTCGCTCAGGGAGTTAAGATTCAGCGACATCTTCAACAAAGAAGACGTCGTGACAGCCGGACACATGGCCGAATTGGCCGGAATGGACACCGCCGGCACCGTCGGGAAGACGTTTGACACGGTGATGACGTCATAGGTTGTCGTGCCACCGACGATCTTCGCCATGCTAAATGAGTAGGCATTTTGCGCATTCATCGAGCAGGCGTAGAGGACCTCGCCATTGGTATCGATGTACTTTTGAAAGCGCAATTCGAGCTCGGCGGCCATGGTGGGAAAGTGGTTCTTGATTTCATCTCTGGTGCAGCACCAGCTCACCAAGCCATCAACACAATCACTCGGCTGAGACCCGCCGTTGACCACTGCACGCCAAGCTTGATTGGCAGCCTGACATTGCTCGAGCGTCTTCGAGCCGGTGGGCGACCCCCCAATGCTGCCGTTGGATGAACCAATGGTGGCACCTGTTCCTGCGCCATTGCCAGCTCCCGTACCAGCACCGTTGCCGTTCGGATCGACGCTGGGACCTCCACCCCCGGGGGTGTTTGGCACGGCGTTAGCCGACCCACCTGTACCACCACCGTTGCCCACTAGGGTTCCCGCGCCATTGGCTGCCGGGACGGTGGCCGTTGGTGCGGCGGGGGTGCTGGTGCTGGCGACCGCTTGACCCACCGACGACTGACGCGTCTGCGGCGCCTGGCTGCAACTCGCCACGACCTCTAGAACCACAATAAATCCGGCAAGATAATTCTGACGGCGCATGATGTGCTCCCCACCTCGTCGCAACCAACGGGACATCCCCGCTCGTTATCCGACTTATCGGTACGTCCGGATGCAAAGTTTAAAGAATATTTTTACCTAGGTCATATCAGTGGGATAGCTTGGTTCTTCATCGCTATCTCAGGGAATTTGCTTGAGTTTAACGCGGTTGGCCTGTTAGATAGGCAGCCGTAGATTATTGGACCAAGGAGAGCCCCATGGCAAAGAAGCAGAATCGCGAGCTAATCCGTCTCGTCTCCAGCGCTGAGACCGGCTATTTCTATACGACGCGCCGCAAAAAAGGCCGCGACAAACTCGAGCTGAAAAAGTTCGATCCAGTCGTGAAAAAGCACGTCATCTTCAAAGAAGCCAAAATCAAGTAACAGCACCGTGGCCCAGGTCGCCGTAAAGCACCTGGGCCACAGTTGTTTGTTTTTACTTAGGTCGGGCGGACCATATCTTCGGGGCGAACGAATTTGTCGAAGTCAGCAGCGCTGATGAGGCCGAGTTTTGTCGCAGCCTCCTTGAGCGTGGTGTTCTCCTGATAGGCTTTCTTGGCCACCTTGGCGGCGTTGTCGTAGCCGATGACTGGATTCAAAGCGGTCACCAGCATCAACGATTGATCGACGTGCCGCTTGATCATGTCGCGATTGGCTTCGATGCCGACGACGCAGTTGTGGTTGAAGCTGTTCATCGCGTCGGCCAGCAGCCGTGTCGATTCGAGCAGGTTGTGGATCATCACCGGTTTGAACACGTTGAGTTCAAAGTGGCCGTTGCTTCCAGCCACGCCGATCGTCACGTCGTTACCCATGACCTGGCAGGCGACCATGGTTAAGGCCTCGCACTGCGTCGGATTCACCTTGCCGGGCATGATGGAACTGCCGGGCTCATTCGCCGGTAGGATCAATTCACCGATACCACTGCGCGGACCACTGCCGAGCAGTCGGATGTCGCTGGCGATCTTCATGCAAGCGACAGCTAGTACCCGCAAAGCTCCGCTCGCGGCGACCACCGCATCATGGGCGGCAAGGGCGGCAAACTTATTTGGCGCCGTGCGAAAATGATAGCCGGTCAGTTGCGCCAGCTTGGCCGCGACCTTGACCGCGTAATCGGGATGCGTGTTGAGGCCGGTGCCCACAGCACTTCCACCGAGCGCCAGATCGTAAAGGCCATCCACGGCCTCGCCAACTTTCTTTTCTGCGAACTCCAACTGCGCAGCGTAACCAGAGAACTCCTGGCCTAAGGTCAACGGCGTCGCATCCATCAAATGCGTGCGCCCGATCTTGACGATGTCTTTAAACTCATCGGCCTTCTTTTGCAGGACTAAACGCAGCGCCACCAGCTCCGGCAACAGACGAGTCTTAAAGTCGCTCACTGCGGCGACGTGCATAAAGGTGGGAAAGGCATCATTGGACGACTGCGACATATTGACGTCATCGTTTGGATGAATCGGCTGCTTCGAGCCGACCTTGCCGCCAGCCAACTCGATGGCACGGTTGGAGATGACCTCATTGGCGTTCATATTGCTTTGCGTACCGCTGCCGGTCTGCCAAACGACCAAGGGGAAATGCTCGTCGAGCTTGCCATCAATGACCTCGTCGCAGGCCTTGACGATCAGCTCGCACTTGGCGCCGGGAAGCTTACCCAGCTCCTGGTTGGTCAGGGCCGCCGCCTTTTTTACCAGACCGAAGGCCTTGATCATGCCGCGTGAAAAACGGTGCCCGCCGATTTTGAAATTCTGTAGGGAACGCTGCGTCTGGGCACCCCAGTATTTACCGGCATCGACCTCGATCTGGCCCAGGGAATCGCTCTCAAGACGGCTGCTCATAACTGCTCCTTCGGTTCGGATGCGGCCGGCAGCACAGCCAGCGCGCGGTAGTAGGTGTAAAAAAACACGATCGGCACCACATACAGCAAGGCTGAGGCCAAACCTACCGACAAGCTGAGTGCTAGGCCGGTGCTGCGCGGGTCAAGGCCGAGAAAGTCAGGCAAGCCTTCGCCAGCCAGCTCCAAGCAGAGCGGCAGGGCATAGACCACCGCACCGCAGCCAATCACCGTCCAGCGCCGCGACTTGACCAGGGCCGTGCTGCGCTGGCGCGCATAGAACGGGCTCAAGCCCTCGATGACCACCACCGGATCGATGAAGGCAAAGCGCGGCAGCGCCAGCACCAGTCCTATGAGACCAAAGGGTATCAGCAGGTAGGGCTGCTGGATTTTCAACAGCGCCAGGGCGATATAGGCAGGGAGCACGGTTGCGACCAACCAGGCCAGCGTGATGAGACTGACCCCAACATAGGCGACAAATAGCCGCGACCAGTAGGCCGTCGATGCCTGCAGTGCAGCCCATAGTGACGGCCGCTCTCCCTGGTAGCCGCGGTGCAAGATCCAGACGATGCACCCATTGAGCGCGGGCATTAGCAGTACATTCAGCAAGCCAATGCCCTTGTCGGCATCGTCGGGCGCTAGCCCGAGGACCAGTACGGCCAGGGCATCAAGGCAAAGAAGCGGGCCAACCAGCAGCAAGACTAGCGCCAGCAAGGTCCTACCATGCCGCTTGAGCAACTGCCCTGTCTCGCGCCACTGCTGCATCATGAGCTGGTCGTGCATCGGTCCTCTCGGTTAAGCGACGTCGGCCTGATTTAACCACAAACTCCGCCGGTCGCCCAATTAGAATGGCGCCCGAGCCGCCCATGGGCTAGAAAAGGACGATGAAGCGTACACGACCTATCGCTACAATGATGCTCTTGGGAGCCCTCCTATGGACGCCGCTTTGCCGCGCGCAAGACAGCGGCAGCCTGAGGCTTTTTGATGCGACCGTGCAGACCGTCCAGACCCAGGTCGGCGCATCGGCCAAGGCGGGTGGGGCCTGGTCCACCGAGGCCGGCAAGATGCGCCAAGAGTTGCTCGAGCACGGGGCTAAGACCGGCGAAGCACAAGTGCAATTGGCCCTGGAGCAACTGCTGGCGAAATTGGACGTTGGTCGCGTCGAGCTCCTTAGCGCCGACGAGCAGCGCTACTGGACCTACCTTTCTGCCTTTAGCGGCCAGCTTGACGGCGCCCCACTGCGCCACATCGGCGCTTGGTACGAGCGTCACGGTAAGCACTGGTTTATCACCCGAGTCATGGCCGACGGCCCGGCGGCCCGCGCTGGACTCGTGGCGGGAGACGAGCTGCTGCAGATCAATGGGCAGCCGTTTAGCCCGGTGAACAGTCTGCAAAGCCTCGCTCCGGATGCGATGGCCCAGGTGACCTATCAGCGCTTGCCCTGGAGCAAACCAAAGACGATCAGCGTGTCCACGGAGTTCAGCAGTCTGCAGACCAGCCTGCTGCGCGAGGTGACCCACGGCCAAAAGATCCTGAGCAGCAAGCAAAAGCGCATCGCCTATCTGGCCTTGCCGATGAGCTCAAACGCAGCCTTTCGCACCGCCCTGCTGCAGTTTGCCACCCAGGCGCAGATGCAGTCGGACGCGATGGTCCTAGACTTGCGCGGCGACTACGGCGCGGTCGGGTTAACCTACAGCGAAGCCTTCTTGTCGCCACCGGCTGGCCCCGGGGCGCAGCCGGCCGCGCAGGTCACGCCCTATACTAAACCACTTGTTGTATTGATCGATCACGGCACCAGCGGCGGCCGGGAAAACCTCGCCTGGCTGCTTAAACATCGGCACCGCGCGGTGATCGTTGGCCACGCCAGTGCCGGGCAGATGAACCCCGTCCAAGCAGCCGAGGTCCTCCCGAGTCGCTACTTACTGGTCACCCCAGCCAATGTCGGAGGTCAGACGCTGGCGGCGCGCGGCGTGAATCCAGACATTGTCAGCGATCCACCGCATATCTTCACCGCCGGCCACGATCAAGCGCTCGATGTGGCACTGAGTCAGGCAGCGGATCTTGCGCCATGACCGCAGACGGGACGCCCCGTCCTGACAAGAAGACGCTGTATGAGCAAATCGGCGCCGATTTTATCCGCGCCGCCCTCACCGAATTCTACCAGCGTGCATTTAGCGACATGATCATCGGCCACTTTTTCTTTGGCAAAGACATCGTTCACATCACCGAGCAGCAGATCGCCTTTGCCACCGGCATGCTCGGCGGCCCACGGCTTTATCGTGGCAAGGCCCTAGGTGCGGCCCATCTTGACCTTAAACTCCGCCCACCGCATTTCGGCCGGCGCCAGGTCCTGATGTACGAGGTCTTGTCGGGAATGGGATTAGATGCGGAGCTGTGCCAAGGTTGGTTGGCTCTGGAAGAGCAACTGCGCGGTGTGGTGATGCCAGCGCGCGCAGTCGTTCCGAAATAAAGGCTGGCATAAAGTCCAAGATAGCCGAAGATAGCCGAAGATAGCCGAAGATCACCGAGTCCGTCGGACAAACGAACATACACCAGGAGAATGCGATGCTTTATGATGTCACAGTCGTCCAGTTCACCAAGATGTTAAACAACCTTAGCCGCATTTTGGATAAGGGCGAGGCCTATGCTGGCGGCAAAAAATTTGACGCTGAGGTGTTGCTGCAGTCGCGTTTGGCCCCAGACCAATTCAACCTCGTGCGCCAGGTTCAGATCGCCTGCGACACCGCTAAGTTTGCCGCCGCGCGCTTGACCGGCAAGGAGGCGCCAACCAACGCCGACAACGAGAAGACCGTCGCCGAGCTAAAAGCACGTATTGAACAAGTCACCACCTATTTGCGCACCTTCAGCGCGAAGGACTTCGCTGGTGCTGATGAGCGCCGCGTGACGACCCCACGCTGGAATGGTAAATACCTCACCGGCGCCGAGTTCGCCCTTCAGCATGCTATCCCTAACTTCTACTTCCACCTCACCACGGCCTACGCGGTGTTGCGCCATAACGGAGTGGATGTGGGCAAGAGCGACTACCTCGGCGAAATGCCCTACAAAGGTCCGTAAGGCAGGGGGCCAGTGCCCCTCCCCTAACAGGTGTTAAGGATTCGCAGTGGTAAAAAACCCTTCGGAGCTTACTTTTGCTCATTTAAGGCCTCTACCGGTGAGTCAACGGGCGCAGCAATGTCATCCGTTTATCAAGCAGGTGATTGAGGTATCGGAGCAGTTGGTCCAACCTTCGTCTATCGTTGTATTTGGCTCGAGAGCCCGCGGCGATCAAACCCATGGATCGGATATCGATATCGCGATCAAGGGGGTGCAAGATGATACGGGGTGGGCAAAGCTGGCCTCGATCTTGGAAGAACACGGGCAAACATTGTACGCTTTCGACCTGGTCAGGTATGAACAGGTATCCCCCGCCATGCAGGCAAATATTGATCGTGAAGGTATTTGTGTCTATGAGCAGCCGAGAAAAAATCAAACAAGGCCAGGTCAATCTTAGCAGAGCCTGCGGCGAGCTAACCCAGTTTATTCGCGAAAGCACTGGACGGAAGATTGAAATCGCGGGTGTTATCCAGGCGTTCGAATTTACTTTTGAAACATGTTGGCACCTGTTTCAAAAAATTGCCGCCTACCAGGGCACCGACGCCGCCATGCCGCGTCTGGCGATTGCCGCCGCGTTCCAGATGAACCTGATCCAGGACGAGGGTGTTTGGTTGCAGATGATGAAAGATCGCAACAGAACATCCCACACCTACAATCAGGAAACGGCAAAAGCCATCTATGACGCTATCGTAGCCTCTTATGCACCCGAGATCGCGCGCGTGATCGATGCCATTCAAGACTATTTTTCGCAGCAGCCTTAATCGACCTTGGTGACAATGGACTGGGGACAAAGCGCTGCGCCCGGACGCCCAAGACCCTCCTGAACGCATGGACCCTATGCAGTATGGCCATCATCTTTCGTGACACATTATTTGCCCAGCACAACACTGGCCGCCATCCCGAAAACGCGGCGCGTCTTGCGGCCATCGACGAGGCTTTGGCGGCCAGCGGCCTGTTGGATCGCTGCACCATTGGACCAGTGAGTGTCCTTGCGGCCAAAGACTTGCTCCACGTCCACACCGCCGACGTCGCACAAAAGGCCCAGACTGTTGCTGCTGAAGGCGGTGGGCATCTTGATGCTGATACCGTGGTATCAGCGGCATCCTACGACGTGGCACTTGCAGCTGCCGGCACGGTTGTGGCCGCGGTTGATGCGGTCATGAGTGGCCAGCACCGCGAAGCGCTATGCCTCATCCGACCACCTGGTCACCATGCAACACCCAGTCGCAGTATGGGCTTTTGCCTCTTCAATAATGTCGCCCTAGCCGCCGAACAGGCGCGCCGGGGCCATCAGGCTGACCGCATCCTGATCGTCGACTGGGATGTGCATCACGGCAACGGCACGCAGGATGTCTTTTATCAACGCCCAGATGTCGTGTTTTATAGCATCCACCGCGCACCACCGTTTTACCCAGGTAGTGGCGCCGCGGATGAGGTTGGTAGCGGCAAAGGCCGCGGCGCGACGATCAATGTACCGGTCGAATACGGCATAGATAGACAGGCCTATCTGAGATTATTCGCGGCAGGCTTAGAGCGGTCGCTAGCTGTCGCAAAGCCCGACTTAATCATCATTAGCGCTGGATTTGACGCGCACCGGCTCGATCCGGTCGGCAATCTTGGGTTAGAGGCAGAGGACTTTGGCGCCATGACTAAACTGGTTTGTGACGCTGCATCTCATGCCTGCCAAGGTCGCATCGTCAGTTGTCTAGAAGGTGGCTATCACCCGCAGGCTTTAGGAGCTTCGGTGGTGGAACACCTTAGAGAACTAACATCATCATCGACGAACATCTGAAGACAGGCCCTAGTGATCACTATACCTACGTCCCATCAGGGTAATGCCAAGCCCCATCATGGCAATCACCAGAAAGGACCAGCGTAGGCTGCTCACGCCTGCGATCCACCCAATCATCGGTGGTCCCAAGAGGAAGCCCAAGAAGCCGATCGTTGACGTGGCGGCGATGGCAGCGCTGGGCGATGTATGCTCAGTTTTTCCTGCTTGGCTATACACCAAAGGTACGACCGCCGAGGTGCCGATACCGACCAGGACAAAGCCGGCCACACCGGTGAGGATAGTCGGATAGGCAATCGCTAGGAGCAGTCCAGTCATGACCAATAGGCCGCAGGCCGTGAGCACCTTACGCGGACCCAACCTGCCCGTCACCGGATCGGCGAGAAAGCGTGAGGTCGCCATAGCCCCCATGAAAGCACCGTAGCCTAGACCCACGGTGGCTGGACCTGCTTGCAAGACGCGTTGGAAGTAAACACCACTCCAATCAAACATCGCGCCTTCGCAGATCATGCTACAAAAGGCGATCAAGCCGAGTCCAAGTAGTCCTGCCGGCGGCCGCACCAACAACTTTGGCCGCGTTTGTGTCGCCTTTTGGCTGTGTAAAAACCACTGCTGATTGACACCAATCCCTAACAGCAGCAACAGATAGACGGCGGCAAAATGCCATACTGGAGGCACCGCAAGCGCTAGCATCATCCCGCCGATGGCGGCACCAACGAAGCCGGCGGCACTCCACAAGCCATGCAGCGACGCCATAATCGGCCGATTCATGATCTTCTCTAGACCGACTGCCTGGGTATTTAACGCGACGCTGGTGATGTTGCCAAGACAGCCGATCACAAACAGCGTGCTTGCAAGCATGAGGGGGGTCCTAGCTAAACCTAGACTTATATAGACCACACCGTTTGTCAGCATGGCTACCGTCAACACGCGCCTCGTGCCAAAGCGCGTGGCGATGCTTGCCGAAAAGAAGCTACTCAAGATGGAGCCCAACGGCAAGGCAAACAGCAAAGAGCCGAGAAGGCTCTCGCTTAAGCCTAACTTCTGTTGGATCGTCGGAATGCGCGAGGCCCAACTGGAGAAGCAAAGTCCACTGAGAAAGAAGGCTGAACCCACAGCGACACGACTACGTCCAGGTGAGGCATTTGGCGGCAGGTGCATAGGAGTGTCAGAGTCCTCATGGTGATAGGTGAGGTCGATCGATGCCTCGTCGCGCAGCCTTTAATGTCCGGTTTAGCTAGGAATGAAAGACCGTCAACGTCCGCGTTTTTTCCACGCCGCGCCTCCCTCATTCCGTGCCTCCGTGGTCTAAGCATAACATCTCAATTTGACCACGGAAAAAGGGAGGTAGGGAGATAGGGAGATTGGTTTTGCCAACGGCGCGCCGTGGATATGGCAACCAACTGAAACCACTAGCATAAAGTGCCATATCCAAGACGACCTACCGGCCCCAACCGAGGTCACCGACGAAACTGCTCGGATCTGACCTCGCAGGGAGCCGCTTTAGTCTCATGTTTTCATCCGCTTTGACCGAAGAACAGACGGTCCTGCCGCTGCACCTCATGGTCCCAACGCAGGGTCCGTCTATCACTAGATTTGCCGAAGACAAAAAATGATCCATGATGAGTGATGGGAATTCGCCAACGTGCTCGCCGCCACCAAAAAACGACTAGTCAACCGCCGCCTCTGCCGCCTGATTGCAGTGCTGGTCGCTTGCTCACCCTTTTTGACAGATGCCCTGGCCTTAGCTCAACCCGCTCCACCCCCGACCATCAGCATCGAGCGCCAAGGCTACGCCATCGATCCGAGTCGACAGTTAAGCCTAACCAGGGTCCTCGCCGAGCCAACCGAATTTTGGCAGCCTTTTCAGGGCGAAGCCGTACCGATGTCCAGACATGCGAACGTCTGGATGCGTTTTAACATCACGGTGCCGACCGATGATGTCGTCTTTGTCGAAAGTCCGTGGAACATTACCATCAAAGATGCATACCTTTATCAACTGGGCGCCCCTTCCCACACAAAAATCGCACCAGATCGCTTGCATGCCAGTCTGTTTCACCTGACTCTTACCAAGGGCACGCATGAATTTGCCGTCTTGCTGCAGGACGTCAACTCGCGCTCACTCAAGCCGCTCATCAGTGCGGAGAGGGCCGTCGACTACGCTTTGAGTCACTCCATGCGGCGCCAAGTGCATGGGCTCACCTTTGGCATCGCCATGGGTATGCTCTGCTTGTGCCTAGGCATGCTGGTGATGACGCGCCGGCCGCAGTTCTTCTTCTATGCGACCTACAGTATCTCGATGCTTTGGACGCTGGCGATTGGCGCCTTTCAACTGCCTAACCAACCGGCTGGGGTGTGGAATATCCTTGGCATCATCAGCAGCGTCTCCATCTATCTGTTTATGAGCTCGACGCTTGACCTTAAGCGTCAAGCCCCTCGCCTATTTACAGCAATGACGACTATCACCATGGGATTCGTTGCAACAGCATTTGCAGACATGGCATTTGACGTCGATATGGGAGCCAGGCTATTCCAGTTCGCCTTGGCAGTCTTGGTCATCGTCGCGACCTTCGGGCGCATGCGGCGCGGCGACAAAGCGGCGGCATTTTTGTTTTTCGGTTGGTCCATATTCGTCGCGGGATGGATGGTGAGCACCATCGGCCTATATCGAACCATCCCATTCTATGCAACTTATTCACTCTACATTTGCTACGCGATTGAATCTGTGCTGTTCGCTTTGGGTATTCTGTTTGTCGCGAAACAGTCTGAGGCCAAGGCCTTAGCCCAAAGCGAGCATGCCCTCGATCAGTTGAGCAAAGTGTTCTATCCGCATCAAATCAGTCAAATCCGCGGTGGATCGATCCTCGAATCGACCATGCCTTGCGGCGAAGCGAATGCCTGCGTGATTTGCTTCGACCTAGTGGGCAGCACCCAGATCAAGCATGAACGGGTCAAAGAGTTCTTTCAGGATATTTTCCGGCGCTGCGACGAAGTCATGATCGAAGGCTATGATCCGGGCACCATGACGGCCAGTGCCTACCGGGTCAAGCAGGTTGGCGACGGCTTTATCTGCAGCGTCGGTTACCCGCTGCGTTCACTGACCGGCTCTATGGCTAACGACGCGGTCACCTTGGCACTGCGCTTTTACGAAGTTTTCAGTGAAGAGGTCGCTAAGTTTCAATACCACGAGCCGATCCACTGCTGCATGGGCATGGCCATGGATCAGATTGCCAGCTTCTTTCCCGCCGCCGGCACCAAGTCCTACGACCTCTACGGACGCGGGCTGGCGCTTGCGACGCGCTACGAGCACATGCGCAAAGCCCTATTTCCAGACAATCAAGCCCAAAGCGTCCTGATTATCCAAGAGTGTGTCTTTGCCAGTCTTGGCCCAGACTTGCGCCTACGCTTTGAGCGCATAGATCTCGCCACTGAAAAAGTCGTCGTCCGCGACGACCCCGACGCTCGCTGCCTCTTTGTCGCCCGACTAGATGCCCGCCCGACGCAGCTTAAAGATCCAAACCACCAAGCCGCTTAACCTAAACACCACTTTGCGATCTTCGCGCCCTCTGCGGTAAGCCAGCTCGGCGTCACTGCGCTCAAACCATAGCCCCTAAAAATTGGTCAGCGCACTGATATGATTCGTCGATTCAAGGCCATCACTGCCGAAGGCACCTGCCTGCACATCTACCGCGCGCAGCGCCGTCAAAGCCACGCTAGACGACTTTTCGCTGCTCGCGCGGTAGGAAATACCTGGTTTCAATGCACCGCTCGCGCCACCCGCCAACATCAGCAGCAGATCCCGATCGTAGCTATGGCTGACGGGATTACCGATGCACGAGGTCGCGTAGATACAGCTGTGATCTAACAAATTGCCGCTTCCCTCAGGGGTATCGCGAAGCTTTTGCAACAGATAAGCAAATTCGCCCATGGTAAATGAAAAGGCTTTATTCATGACATTGATCGAAGCGGGATCGGCATTGTGGGAGAGGGTATGGGTGCCCTGGGTTGCTCCGACCTGCCAGAAGATACAGTCGTTCTCCCGACCGGTGAACTGCACGGTGAACACACGCGTTAGGTCGCAGGCCAAGGCGACAGCGATCATATCGCAAAAAGCTCGATTGCGTTCGCTGAGCAATTCGTGGTTTGGGCTGATGTCAAACTCCGTCGGCTCGCTGGGTGTCTTGCATTGATTGCCAACGGTGCTACCAATGCTTTTTTCAATGTCACGCACCGCTTGGGCGTGCGCCTCTAGTCGGATTTTGTCTGCCTTGCCCACCTTGGTTTGCAACGCTGCTAGATCCTTGCCGACGGCATCGAGGATGGTCTGTTGCCTGAGGACGTAGTGCGCCCTGGCAGTGGCACTTGCCTCTCCGACACTGTTGGCACCAAACAGCTGCTTGTACAAGCCGACGAGAGAAAACTCGTGATGATTCGGCACATTATTGTCGAGCCAGGACGCCTGCGTCGGTGGAAAGCCGCAACAACTGCCCTGAAAAGCCTCCGAAACTCCGACCACAATCGAGTTAATCGGCGTTTTACCCTTCCATGCCTTGGCCACAATCTGATCGACCGATGGCCCGCCCGGCGAGCCATATTGACTTGTTTGTTGGTCGGACCCGCTAGGATTATAGCGACCGGTAAGCAGGTAGGCCTGGCCGCCGTAATGCACCACCGGTACGACGGTATGACTGGTATTCGCAATCACCGAGACGTAATCCCGCACCGGCGCCAAAGCAGCTAGTCCCTCGGATGGCGTCCAGCCCTTGCCAGTGCTGCTCAATTGCCAATAATTTGGCATCGCGCCGACACCCCAAAACCACATACCAAAGCGCTTGGGAATGGCCATTCCGGTGTCGGCCAAGGCCGTTCCATGGGTGTTGAGCATGCACTCGAGTAGAGGCAGCGAAAAGTGCACTGCCGAGCCTGCCAAGAGGCCGCGCAGAACCTGGCGACGATTGATGGGTTTGAATCTCACCTTTTTCCTCCAACGATAGAAAAGTCATCGGCAGCAACCATGCTTAGGATCAATTGCTGATAGTTGAATCCAGCGTTAGCAAATTGCACACGCAGCGCTTCGATGTGTTGGCCCTGGCCTGGCCCGTCCTGAACGCCAAGGGCTTGACGATAGAGTTGACGCACCATGCAAGCCTGTACTTTGGCGCTGGCTTGTAAAGCGGCGCCGAGCTGACGGGCGCCGTCCACATTCTGCCCGTCGATGCTGCCGGTCACGTCCAGGCGCATGCCGCGATCGGTATCGCGAAACGCACCACTGCCGTCAAAGTGCTCAAGCACCAGCCCCAAACCGTCCATCGCCTGGTGGCAACCGGCGCAGCCAGCGGACGCCGTGTGCGCATCAAGCCGCTGCCGCTGGGTACGCAGCGCGGAGCTGGACTCCGGGGGCAGCGCTGGCACGTTGGGAGGCGGTGCCGGTACCTCCGCACATAACAACCGACTCATCACGTAATGACCTCTCGATACCGGCGCCGTGGCGTCCGGTTTGGCCTGCGTCGCAAGAAATCCTCCCATAGACAGCAGACCACTGCGGACTCCGGTGTTCGGTAGCGCTACCGCCGCAAAACTCTTTGGGTCAATGCTGCTTGGCGTCGTCAAGCCGTAGAACTTTGCCAGTTCGCCATTGGCGAAGGTGCTGGTGCGATTGAGCAGCGTGGTGAAATCACCCGGCCTGGCAAAGACCAGATCGTCCACTAAATAGTCGAGTTCGCCTTGAAAGGACGCACCGAGCGTCGCTGAAAATTGCGGGAATGCTTTGGCATCCTTGCTCAGGGTCGATAGTCCGTCGAACCCTAGCCACTCGCGCATAAATTTCTTAATGGCGTTCTTGGCGCGCGGGTCATCTAGAAGGCGCCGTGCGCTGTCCTGGATACCGGCCGGTGATCCAAGCTTATTCTGTGCCGCGTCTGCAATTAAAGTCGTATCGGGCATGGAATTCCACAACAGGTACGAAAGTCGGCTGGCGATCTCATAGCCATCGAGCCGGCTCGTGCCATCAGCTTGCAACGTGCCGAGTTCCGCACGGTAAATAAAATAAGGTGAAGCCAACATCGCCTCGGTGACCGCAGAAAACCCCTGCCAAGAATCTCCCGAATCAGCAACTACGGCTGCATACACTGCAACCAAAGACCCCTGCTCGACGTCGCTGAGCGGACGACGCCATGCCCGCTGACCGACGCGTTTGACGAAGTCAGATACACAAGGGTCCTGCGCTCCCTTGGCGAGGTCGGCGCTGCAGCCGACGAAAGTCTGCGCCGAAGCCGGCGTGGCAAAAACCTGTGCCGCCAAGGCCGTAGCAGCCTGGTGGTAAAGAGCAACGCCTTGAGGCGTTAGCGTCACCGTTGCGGCACCCACGTTGGTCAAGAACAGAAGTGGCACGTCGGGATCAAGTTGACCGGTGTAGTTGCTGCCGGCACCAAGAAGATCGGTCACAGAGTTGGCGTACTGCAGGTTGGTGAGGCGGCGGAGGCCGCCATTTGGCAACACCACCACGCCAGCAGCGTCAGGTGATCCAGAGGCGGCGACTCCGTCTGCCGTCGTGGCGCTAGCAGTTGAGTCTGCCGCTGAACCCGCCGCGCCACCGAGGACGGCATGAGCGCTGCGTCCGCGCTGGTTCTCGTACGGATGACCAATGCTGCAGCTGCAGCAAGCAGCGACCATGGTGGATTGGACGAGCACCTTCAACCTGTTTGCACTTGAGCTGAGCAACGTTGATGTCCTCCGACAAACCGCAAGTGTGGGCTGGCGAAAAACCAGCTTCGACCCTATCGGTCCGAGCCGGGTGGAACTTTAAGTCCTAGCTATACGATCGAAATAACATCGCATGATTCGATAGTTGGCCGGCAAGAGCGGATGGAAAATGTGGCTGCAAGCGTCGCAGCATCGAGAGGCTCATTTTGATTTCAAGCCGTTCGAAGTCGTAAATTTGCGCCACCTATGGTTTCTTACCTGAGACGCATCAGGAACTCGGATGAACAAGGCTTTTGCCGTGGAGTCATGCTATGTCGCGAACCGATTCGGGCCTGCAACTAAGATCCCTTGTCAAAGCCGAGTGGGGTATCGATGGTTGGTTGCTGTTCCCGTTTCTTGAGCAGTTTGCCTTGAGTCTCATCGCCCTATATCATCATCCTAACGACATCCAGCAATGCCAACGATAGGAGACCGACATGGGTAAAAAGCTCGCGTCTGCAGCGATTTGTGCATACTTGGCGTTAGCGACACAAGCTTGTAAGACCGATGGGTCCAGCGTCGAGGCAAAGGATCAATACATTGGCATACCGGTCGGCTACTGGTATCAAATCTTGAATTTCAAAGATGGGGATCCGTTCAATTTTGTCAACTACCATCGCAGCAATATGGACCGGCTCATGGGCAATGCCACCGGCGGCGTACTGCCAGAGACCCTCAAAGGGGTTTGGTTCATGGATGGCGCACCACTGACCGACAAGACGATTGAATTTACCCGCATCTACCCGAGCAAGACAGGAAGCAACTTCGTCCTCAAGATAGGTGATCCCGAGGTGTTTAGCTGGACGGACTTGCCTGCTAGTCACAAGGCCAATCAGCTGTTCGACAAATATAGCGTTGAATACGAGGTTGATTTCTTGGACTGCCCCGCCGATGTCAAGATCGAGCGCGAAGTCACTTGGGGCATGAAAGATGGCAGTTGTACCAAGGACGATCAACAGTTTGCCACGATTACGCCGTATATCACCATTGCTGGACAGCGCACAGCGATCTCGCAGCATTTGGCTTACTTTGATTTTTACCTACATCCTAAGATTGCAGGTCAAGATTTTCTGATTTGGGAACGCCGCTCAAAGCTATTTAAAATTGTCGACGAAGTGGTCGCAAAGATTACCCACGCGACCGAGAAGAACCAATGGAGCCGCTATAAGTTCACGCAAATCCTGGACAAGGATGCCAACCCCCTGCAGTCCTATCCGCATTTCTTAGATAGTTTAAAGTCGTTTGCCTCGACCCACTTGCTGACGCTTGACCATATGCTGTGGTTACGGTGCTCAGAGGGTACAAAGGGCTGCGCTAAACAAACAATCGATACCAGCAACTTGCCGGCTCAGTTACTCGGACCAGAGGGACCGACAAACTTTGGTGCTTTGCCGTACCTATAACCGGCACCTGAATCAAAGCACCAACGCCGAGGAACGACCCCGGCGTTGCGATTATTTAGCCATCGCCGCAAAGACGGTGCGTAGCGCGGTATCCTCAGTGAAGGCCGAGGTCTTCTGGTCGATGCAGCCAACATGCTGACTGCTGATGGCGCCCATCGACGACGGGCTCCAGAGACCAAGCGTGCCGAGGCCGTTGGTGATGTTTGGGATGGTCAATTTAAGCGTTGCACCCGAGGACGTGTCGTGGGTGTAAGCGGTGCTGAGTTGCGTGTTGTTATGCGCCTTGTCGCAGCCGCCGGTTTGATTGACCAGCAAAGTACCGTTGGCTTCGGAAACGATATCACCGATCGACTGGACGTGAATGTAGGTGACGGCAACGTTGTTGTACCAGCAGTAGTAACCAAAGGCGGCTTTCTTCACCGATTCATTGATCTGGGCGAAGGCTTTGCAGGCGGTGTTACGGCGGTTGTCAGGAAAGCTGCCATCGACGTTGCCGTTGCTCCAGCCGCCGGTAATCCCTGTGGCGACGAAGGTCGCAGCAGGAGTTGCAGCAGGGGTTGCAGCAGGGGTTGCAGAAGGAGTTGCAGAAGGCGCTGCTGGGTGTAAGGGAACGAAGGTCGCGACCGGGGCCGCCACGGGTGCCGGAGGCGGCGTAGTAGTCGGGGTTGGCGTCGGGGTCGGGGTTGGAGTCTCGGAGGTCGGTGCAGGTTCAACCGAGGCACTGTCGCTAGAACTTTTCTTACCGCATCCGTAGATCAAACTAGAGGCGGCGACTAAACCAATCACAAAAGACTTCATGGGAACTCCAAAACAGCAGGGAAGGGGAACAACAGCGGCAACTCGGAAGGGTTAGTCCACAGAGGACTAAACCGCCTTGTGCAAGCTTAAGGCCAAGGCCGGCTGAAGGCGTAACAGGTCGAATTCCATGGCATTGACGAGCCGGAGCAAGCGTCTAAGATTTTGACACTCGGTCAGATCTGTAACTATCCGGATCCAGTCGTTCTGCAATACAGAAGGCCTAGAGTATGTTCCCAGCCTTACATGAAGTGACTGACCCCCCTGGACCCCAGCCTTACATGAAGTGACTGACCCCCCTGGACCCCCTCAAATCCCGCCCTCCTGCCTTCCCGGCCTCCCAGTTTTTGAGCAGCGGCTTTATTCCGCGCAACTGGGAGGGCTGGAAGGCAGGAGGGCAAGATTTATGCATCAAAGCCGAAGTGACTGACCCCTAGTAAGTCAGCGAGTCACCCGGGAAGACGATCACCGCGTCGTCATCGTCCTCGTCGTCTAGGTCGCTGGCAAAATCGCTTTCCCCTCGACCCGCGTCAAAGCCCTCGTCAAAGCCATCATCAAAGGCCCCACGCACTGGATCACGCATCGAGTGGACGCGCAGACCCGCTTGCTTATCGCGAGTCTCCTGGCGCACCGCCGCCTCGGAGTCACGGCGGCGGACGTCGGTCTTCGGTCGGAAGATCAAGCGAATGGGGATCTCGTCAAAGCCGAGCATCGAGCGGAAGCGGTTGGTCATATAGCGGATGTAGGCTTCTTGGATTTCATCGTAGACGTTGCAAAAGACGACAATCGTCGGCGGCGCGATGGCGACCTGGGTGGCGAAGTAGAACTTCACCCGTTTGGACTTTGCCCGGATCAACGCCGGGGTGTGCTCCTGCGCCATGGTGCGCAGAGCAGTGTTCACGGCATTGGTCTCGACCCGCCGTCGGGTCGCATCGGTTAGGCGCTCGGCGAGTGCCATCAGTTTGTGCACGCGTTGGTTTTCCAAGGCTGAGACAAAAACCGTGGGAATGTAAGAGAGAGTCTTCAATTCCCGGTGAATGGCTTCTTCATATTCCTTGGCGGTATTCGTCTCTTTGTCGGGAAAGATGTCCCACTTGTTGACGACGATGGCAACGGGCTTGCCACGCTCGCCAGCCAGATCGGCGAGGCGGGCGTCCTGCTCGGTGAGGCCCTGCACTGCATCGAGCACCAATAAGACGACATCAGCGCGGTCGATGGAACGGATGCTGCGCATCACGCTCAGCGACTCGATGCGTTCGCTGATCTTCGACTTACGCCTGATACCGGCGGTGTCGATCAGCACGTATTCGCGGCCGTTATAGACCATAGGAGTATCGAGCGCGTCCCGAGTGGTGCCGGGTAGGTCGGACACCAAGGCGCGTTCTTCGCCGAGGATGCGATTGAGGATCGAGGACTTTCCAGCGTTCGGACGACCAACGATGGCGACGCGGATTGCATCGGGTGACGTTTTAATCGAGGACAAGCTAGGCAGCGCTTTGAGGTCGTCAAACAACCGATCCTTCAAGTCGATGACGCCACGATTATGCGCGGCGCTGACTTTAAGCAGCTCATCGACACCAAGCTCGAAGAACTCCCACATCGCTTGCGCCTGCTCCGGGCCGTCGATCTTGTTGATACAGACGATATGCGGCTTGTTTAGCTCTTCCAGATAGCGTTTGAGTTGGCGGTCGTGCGGCGTCATGCCGCTTTTGCCATCGAGCAGCAAGACGACACTATCAGCCTCGATGATCGCTGCTTCGGTCTGACGCCAGACGAGATTCTCGGCAAAGGGCTGGAACTTGAAATCATCGGTTTCAAAGCCGCCGGTATCGACCAGCATAAAGCCTGCCGTCTTTTCGTCATCCTGCCACACGGTGCCGTAGATACGGTCGCGGGTCACGCCGGGACGGTCGTCGACGATGGCCGAGTCGCTGCGGGTGAGGCGGTTAAATAACGTGGATTTGCCAACATTGGGCCGGCCAATGATGGCGACGATGCCGTGAATCATGGCTGGTCTCCTGGCTCACCGGATGCGCGAGCTTTGAATTGTTCGATGGCATGCCGCGCTGCCTCTTGCGAGGCGCGCTTTTTACTCGCTCCCTGACCCTGTCCGAGGCTGCGTCCGCTGATCATCACCTGCACGGTAAACAACTTAGCATGATCAGGCCCAGCCTCAGCGACGACTAGATAGGTCGGGGTGAGTTTGAGTTTTTCCTGCGTCAGTTCTTGAAGCATGGTTTTGAAGTCGGTCTGCACCAGGCTGGTGAGATCGCCCGTAAGGTCGGTCTTAAGCAAGCGCCCAACGACCAGGTCCGCTGCGGTGAAGCCAGCATCGACGAACACCGCTCCGATTAAAGCCTCAAGACCGTCAGCCAGCAGCGAGTCGCGGTTGCGACCGCCGCTTTGCACCGCGCCTTTGCCCATGACCAAGAATTTACCCAGTTCAAGGCTGCGCGCCACCTCGGCCAGCGACTCCTCATTGACCAGTGCAGCGCGGATCCGCGATAGATCGCCTTCAGCCAGGTCTTCAGAACGCCGCATCAGGCGTTGACTCACAGCAAGGCTAAGCACGGCATCACCGAGGAACTCAAGCCGCTCATTCCACGGTAAATCGAGGCTATGCGGCGGCGACGGATAAGCGCCCGACTGGGCGCCGACGACCTTCGCCGCGGCGAGGTTGCTGCCTTGCAAGCTAGCTGAGCTAAGCTCCATCAATGCCGAGCGATGCGTCAGCGCTTCGTACAACAGGGCCAGGTCGGCAAAGGTATGGCCGACCCGCTCCTGTAATACGTCAAGTCGCGTGAAGATCCGCTGATGACTGGCCCAAAGCCGTTGGTAATCGCTTTGCCGTTTGGCTAGCTGCGACGGCGGCCGAAGGGCCCCGAAGTTTTGCGATGAATCCACCACCTACCACCCTATCGTTATCGTAAAAAACAGCAGCCTGACCAGGCGTCACCCAACGCGCGGGCTCCGCTAGCAGGACCTGCCAGAGGTTATGATCTTCGGGATCCGGCACCACGCGACAGACGACCGTCTTGGCGCGGTAGCGCACCATGACGGTGAAGACGCGGTCCGCACTGATCTCGGAAAGCGGCACCAGCCAGTTGGCTCGCGCCACATGAAACGACGAGACTTTGAGGTTTTCCAGATCATCGACGACGACCCGGTTGGTGTCGGCGTCGATCACCGCGACGTACTTGGGCTCTGGACCGAGCGCGCCAAGTCCCTTGCGCTGCCCCACCGTAAACAGATGGATGCCCTCGTGCTGACCAAGGACGCGGCCAGCGCGGTCGACGATATCGCCACCATGACCGGTGGTCACCTCTGGGTAGTGCTTGGCCAAAAAGTCGGTGTAGCGACCATTGGTGACAAAACAGATCTCTTGGCTTTCATGCTTCTCGGCGGTGTGCAGACCGAGCTTTGCCGCAGCGGCGCGGACTTCGGTCTTGGTCATATGACCGAGCGGAAACATCGCCCGAGCGAGGTTTTCTGGACGCATATCGAAGAGAAAATAACTCTGGTCCTTCTTATCATCGCGGCCGGTATACAGCTCACTTGGCCGACCGTCGGCGTGATGCACGACGCGCGCAAAATGCCCGGTGGCCACCCACTCGGCGCCAAGCGCATGGGCGCGGTCGACGAGGTGATCAAACTTCAGTTTACTATTGCACATGACACAGGGATTTGGCGTCCGCCCTGCGGCGTACTCGGCGGCAAAATAATCGACGACGCCGGACTTAAACTCGCGCTCATAGTTGACCACATAGTGCGGAATGCCGAGGCGGTGCGCTGCCTGACGGGCATCATGGACATCGGTCAAGGAGCAGCAACTGTCGAAGCGCTCGGTGCCGTCGCCAGCATGGTTCCACAGCTGCATGGTGATGCCAATGACGTCATAGCCCTGTTCAAGCAGCATGGCTGCCGCAACACAGGAATCCACTCCACCAGACATAGCTGCGACGACGCGAGTTTTGGCCACGCTTGAAATCCTTGCCTCGGGCCGTCTCTGGACCCATGACGCTAAACCAGTAGGGTCGTAAACCCCAGCTTTAAAGGCCGCATCATACGCATATCATATAAATTTTCAAGGTTATTATGATTAGTTGTAATAATAATCGTTGGCTGTCGTCCTGGCCCCAACGCACCGCGGCCAGCCGGCCTTGGGGGATGACCCAAGGCGGCTGGCCGGCGGTAAAAGGCCCCGGTTAAGAGGCTTTTTTGAAGGAATGTCCGAGCAGCTCCATGGCCTCGTATTCGCAGCCATCATCGACCAGCAGCCCAACCCCGGTGAAGGCGGACAGTGCTGGAGCGATGCTTTCCAAGGGGTCGACCACCACTTGGGCCTGGATGCCGTGGGATTTCAGCAACAATTTCGCATCGGTAGCTGACTCTCGGTGTTGGAAGAACTCGATGCACTTCATGCTGGGACTCCGCTCGGGTAAGTGGACAGCAGTGTTTGGAAGGCTCCATCCATGCCGCGTTCCACTGACAAGAGGCTTGTCGGCCCGACCGTGCCAGACCTTTAGGAGAACTTTCAACAAACTGGTAATTCGCTGATATATATAGCGGAAAGATTTCGCCTGCAGCTGTGTCGTTGCAGCCTGATGCGGCCTTTTGCCTGGGTCCAGTGGCGATACTTTAGCTAATCGCGAACCTCCAGCCTGGGCGTTTGTGTTAAACTGTTAGTTCAAGTTTTTGCGTGCGAGACCAATTGATTCATCGATATGTGGATTCATGGGTTCATCCCCAGGAGCAACTTGGCTCATGTTCGCTCGCCTGGTTAAAATCGTCCTCATCGCCACCTTGTTGATGGTCGCACTGGCAGGCGGCGGCTATCTGCGGATGACCCAGTGGGCCGAAACTAAGATCTCAGTGCCGCAGGACGCAGTGGTGGAATATAAGGCCGGCACCGGCCTGAGCAGTCTGGCGCAGCAGTTGTCGGCAGCCGGCATCGTCAGCAGTCCGGGCCTGTTCAGCACGTGGGTGCGGCTAAACGGCAACTATCAGCGCTACCAAGCCGGAACCTACCGCTTTAGCGGCACCGCAGCGCCCGTCGATGTCGCCAGTGCGATGTTAAAGGGCGACATCTACTCACCGGTGGTCCTGCAAATCGCTGTGCCTGAGGGCTTCAGAATGCGCGAAGTCATCGACCGCCTGGCGGCCAACGGCGTCGGTCACATCGTCGAAATCACCCATCTCTGCCATGACAAGCTCTTCATGAAAACGCTGCATGTCGAGGCACCATCGCTCGAAGGCTATCTTTACCCGGCCACCTACTCCTTTCACAAGATGCCGACACCGCAGCAAGCCCTGGAAATAATGGTGAAGACCTTCTGGCAGCACCTGCCGCAAGACTACGAAAGCCGCCTCCATAGCCTCGGTCTCAGCTTAAACCAAGCGCTGACCTTCGCCTCTCTCATCGAGCTTGAAACGCGCACGGAGGAGGAAAAGCCTTTGATTTCCGAGGTCATCTGGCGCAGACTGAAGGACAAGATGCCGCTGGGGATCGATGCCGCCTTGATCTACGGTATCGCGGACTACAAGGGCGACCTGACGTGGGCGAATTTGGCTGATGGTAAAAATCCCTACAACACCAGGATCCACCTCGGGCTTCCCCCAACGCCGATTGGCGCGCCCGGTACTAAGTCTATGGAAGCAGTGCTGACTCCGTCGAATTTTGGCTATTACTATTATGTGCTGATTGCAGGGGAAACAAGGCATCACTTCTCAAAAACCTTGGCCGAACATAACCTGCATGTAAAGAAATTAGTCGACGCGTCGAAACGCCATAAGACTGTCAAGGATAAGCCGTGACACCCACACTCGGGTCGGATTTTACTAGGAGGAATTGCAGATGACCGCCAAGAAGAACAGCCCGGCAGTGGTGAAGGGGACCCCTCGTGCCAAGAAGGCCAACGTCGCGGCCAAAGACTCGGCCGCCAACACCGAAGCGGAAGACCGCCTTGGTCGCCGCGTGCCGATCCACCTGCTGGTGGACTACAAGGCCGATGGCACCTATCTGTTCGACTTCTGTCGCGATCTAGGCACAGGTGGGGTGTTTATCCAAACCGCCAAACCGCTCCCGACCGGCTCGACCATCGACTTGACCTTCACCATCCCCGACAGCAAGGAGACGGTGATCACCAAAGGAACGGTGATCTGGGTCCAGTCGGCGATCGAAGGCAAGAAGGACCTAGTCGCCGGCATGGGCGTTCAATTCGATGGCTTCTCCGTCGACCAACGCCGCCTGCTCGAAGACTTTGTCGTGCGCTATCACGGTGGCCGCTTGACCACGACGGCCTCCGACCGCATGGGCAAACGCGCTGGCTGAGGCGTCTAGAGCGTCCTAGGGCTGCGTAGGGCGGGCCCTTAGGCCTTTTTGGGAGCAACCGACACCTGGCGCCGCCGGCGCCAGGCAAGGCCCCCGACAAAGACTGCGGTGAAGACTAGGATCGCGACGGTCGCCGCCATGGCAACGGCCTTGGTGTTGCCTTGGCCCGACGTGCTAGCCGTCAGCACCTCAGGGTGCAGCAGGCTAAAGCCTTCGATGACTTGATCGAAGCCCTTCGCATCCTGCTCATCCGTGTAAAAAAATCCGAGATAAACCGCACTTCCCGGCAAGATCTGCAGCAGCAGACGGCTTTTCACACCGCCGTCCAGCTCGGCGCGAGCCGTGGCGCGCAGAAGGTCCTGGCGAACATCCCAGTCCAGCACGGTTAACGGCCGCTGCCCGGCCTTGGTTTCAAGCGGCCCAAGCTTTAATAAATGGGCCAGCTCGCTGGGGCCGCTGCCACTGGGAAGGTTCAACTTCCAGACTAGCAGATAGGGCATTCCTGTAGCTGAGTCGCTGTAGATGCCACTGGTAAACTGTGCACCAGCTGGAAGGCGCGATCCGGGCTGCTGCAGCAGCAGTTGCCGGACCTGATCTGACGACTTGAAGCGGGGTGCCGCAAAGGGCACGGGAAAGCGCACGCCAGCAGCCGCGTCGGTAAACAGCGACGCGGCCGGAGCGGCCACTACCAAAGATGCTTGCAGCAAGACGCCAAGCACCATTGCAAGCCGTGCCACCAGCACGACTTAAATCAGTTCCAAGGGGAGCTTGGCGGCGACCTTGTGCATCGCGATCTGGTCGACCTCGATGGTTTCAAATAAGGCGCGGAAGTTGCCACCACCAAAGCCTTCGTCGCCCTCGCGCTGAATCACCTCAAAAAACAAGGGTCCGGCCTCACGATCCTGGAACTGCCGCGCTAGCTCGTGGGAAAAGATCTGCAACAGGTAGCCCTTGGCGCTGGCATCAACCAGAATGTGCTGCTTAGCTAGAGCCTTGACGTCTTCGCGGATGGTTCCGGTAAAACCGGACCGCTGCAGACGCGCCGGCATCCGCTCGTAGTAGCTCGGCGTCGAGGCGAGGAAGTTGCAGCCACTGTGCTGCATGGTCGTCACGGTATTCATGATGTTGTTGACGCGAAAGGCCACGTGCTGCACGCCGGAGCCGCGGTTGTCACGGCAGTAGATGTCGATCTGGCTATTGCGGTAGTGCGGCGCAATCGGCTCATTGTTGGCGAACTTGATGTTCGACGCCGGGTGCCAATACACATCGGAATACAGACCGCTGCCCACAGGCAGGTTCGGGTTGACGTCATTGGTATGAAACTCGATCTCCCAAAACTTCTCAAAACCGAGCACGTCGCGGTAAAACGCCGTCAACGGCTGCAGCGTGCGCACGTTACAGGTAAAGTGATCGACGTTTATAAAGCCGAGCGGCGAGGTATAGCTGCCAGGTTCCTGATCTAGTTTAAAGGCCGGGCCAAAGCCGCGGTAGCCGGCATCTTCGATCAAGCGGATATTGACATCATCCAGCGCCGTGGCGATCGCCACCTGCTTGAGCGTGCCGTGGCTGTCAGTCGTCACCTGAGGAGCATAGAGAAACGACGCGCCGCGTGGCTTCAAGTAAGCCACCGCCTGGTCCACCGAGGACACGCGGAAGTTGAGAAAGCCGATGCCTTCCGGATGCATCTTCAGGTAGTTTGCCGCCACCGACCAGTCCTTGATCGGCTTGGACAAAATGACGTGAATCTGCGGGCCACCGGCCAGCACTAAGCGCTCCATGCCGTCGACTTCGGCGGCTGCGGAGGTCGCCGCGCCAATGCGCTTAAACCCGAGTTTTTGCGTATAAAAAGCCTCGGCGCGGGCCAAGTCGCTGACGTAGTGTTCATAGCTGTGGATGCCGGTCAAGGGTAGCTGGGTCGACACGAAAACCTCCTTAGATTTCAGGCGCTGTGACACTATACCTTTCGCGGGGTCAAGACAAGACACCGGTCGGTGCCGCGCAGTCTGCGGTGGCCAGGCCCCACGGCGCCGTGATAAGCTACGCCGGTATACGCGCTATTTATGCTGAAAAGACGGAGGCTTGCTATGCACGTCATATGGAAACGACCAGATGGATTCCATGGTGCGAACCCCACGGACTTCATCGTCGTCGCGGTCGGCACCCGTGCCAACATTTGGCTGCACAAATCCGACACCTCGTACTTTCCCTTTCGCATTGCTGGCGGGTGGCAGGAGAGCGAGTCGACCAAGCGTCTCAACAACCTGGTCAATATGCTCGGACGCGAGGATAAAGCCTGGGTGGACGCCCTGCTGCGGATCTTCGACGACACCATGGGTGACGAACCAGCTCGCTTTGTCGATGACTTGGCGCGCTGGGTCACGGATTTATGCCAACACTTAAAAGGCGACACCTGGGAAGTGGACATCATGAATCATACGCTGAGCGAGGTCGCCGCCAGACTTGGTGGCGTCCGTGAGGCCTTCTTGCGGGCCGCGCCCAGACTCGAATCGTGAAGCCCTACATTCTGAAGCCCCACATTCTGAAGCCTAAAGCCCCCCTGGCCCGACTCACGCAGGAGCATCGTGTTTGAGACCCTGAAATGGGACCTCAGCCACCGAGATGGCGTACGCGTGCAGCTTGGCCAGGACCGCGGGTGCGATGCGCACCTCAAACAGCGCCCGGTCTTGGACGCTAAAGTCTGAGTTGAGGATGAGGCAGGACTTGTAGATGACGGACAGCAGGTTTTGGTCGTCGGCCGGGACGTCTAGGGTGGCTTTGACCAGGTTCTCCTCAAAGTAGCGGATCACCTGGCGCCGCAGCCGCTCCATGTCGGCCTCGTTGTGCGCTGAGACAAAGTCGCTGTTTTTGTAGGCGGCGCGCAGGATCTTCGCCAGCAGCGGGTCGCTGACCCGGTCGAGTTTGTTGAAGACCATCAGCACCGGGATGTCACCGGCACCGATCTCGCGCAGCACGTCCTCAGTCGTACGCATCTGCGCGCGAAAGTTATGATGCGAGACATCGACTACGTGCAGCAACAAATCGGCCTCAAGCACCTCGTCTAAGGTCGACTTAAAAGACTCGACTAAACCGTGCGGCAAATTGCGGATAAATCCAACGGTATCGCTCAGCAGCACTTTGGGTCGGCTGGACGGATCCAGAGCGCGGACACTGGAGTCGAGCGTCGCAAACAACACGTCCTCGGCCTGCACCGTGGCCTTGGTCATCGCGCTCATGATCGAGGTCTTACCGCTGTTGGTGTAGCCGACCAGCGCGACCTTTAACTCGCTGATGCGGGCTTTGCGCTGGTTTTGCCGGTCCTTGCCGATCCCCTCCAACTGCCGCTTTAAGCGACTCATGCGCTCGCGCGCCAGGCGCCGGTCAATCTCGATCTGCTTTTCGCCCATGCCCCGCTGGACGCCCCCACCGCGCTGCCGCTCCAAGTGGGACCAGGCCCCGGCGAGGCGCGGCATCATATATTCGATCCGGGCGATCTCGACCTGCGTCTTGGCTTGGGTGGTGCGAGCGTGCCGCGCGAAAATTTCTAAGATGATGCCGGTCCGGTCGGACACGGCGCAGTTGGTCATCTCCTCCAAGTTGCGAACCTGGGGTCCAGATAGCTGGCGATCGAAGATGATCATCCCCGCTGCGGTCGCCGCTGCGAGCTGCTTGATCTCCTCGACCTTACCCTCGCCGACGAAGCACTTAGGCGTGATTTTTTGCCGCTTTTGCACGACTCGGCCGCCGACCTGGATGCGCAGCGTCGCGAGGAGTTGCGTCAGCTCATCGAGGTCGTCGTTGGTCGTGTCCTCTTCGCCAGCAAGCAGCACGCCGACGATGATGGCGGAGCGCTGTTCGGGAGCACGCATGGCCTGGGACACTTCCTTCACAAAACCTCCTGGGACAAACCCGTGGTTGCCGGAAGCAACGCATCGCAACCAACCTCAACGAATCTAGCTGAGCTCGCGGCAAAACAGAAGTTGGAAGAACGCCACCATAGGCCCCATGAGCACGACCAGCCCATTGGCACCGCTCAGTGCATCGCCGCACGCAGCGGGGTGGATTGCATGGCTTCGACCTCAAAACGCAACAGGTGCTGCCAACGCAAAGCCACCTCGGCAACGGGAAAGAGGCGCTCGGCAAGACGCAAAAAGACCCGGTAATGGCCGGCCTCGGAGCGATAAAGCATATGATAAAAGGGCGCCAACTCATGCTCCACACTGCTGGGCAGTCGCTCGGCCAAAAGATAAAAACGCTCACTGCTGCGCGCCTCGATCAAGGCCGAGATGAGAAGTCGATCGAGGAGTCGCTCATTCGGCGAGTTGCGCACCGCGGTGAGCAGGTGGTTGACATAGAGATCCTTCGAGTCGCCACCGAGGACCAATCCACGCTTTTGCACCAGACGATGCACCTGGGCAAAATGATCCAACTCTTCGCGCGCCAGGGTCACCATCGTCTCAACCACCGACGGATGCTCACTGTTGCGGGCAAGAAAGGATAAGGCGGAGGCCGCGGCCTTGCGCTCGCAGCAGGCGTGATCGAGCAAAAACGTGCCAAAATCGGCCAACACCAACTCCACCCACGCGGCGGGCGTGGCCACAAGTAAGGGCAGTTGTTCAATCTCGGCCATGGCCATCCTTCGAGCATTTGACAGTTGCAGCAGGCTTATATACGACAGCACCAGGCTTTTTGGTAGGGTGCAGGCGTGAATCGTCGCGGCAGGCAAATTTTCTTCGTATGTACGGGCGCTTATTTCCTTGCCCAGGCGTCTGGGGCGAGCGCAATGGCGGCTGGAACCGCGCACCCACCCTACGCGCAGATCGCGGATGGGCTGGTCGCTTTGGCGCAGGCGGAGCCGGGCTGGGCCACGGCCATCGACTATGGCCTGACCCCCGAGGGAAGGCCGCTGCGCGCACTGCGCATCGAGGATCCGCGCCGTCCAGCGCCGCATAAGCGTCCCGCCGTCCTCATCACGGGCACGACGCACGGCGACGAATACCTGCACATCGAAGACCGCCTGGCGGCGTGGTTTCTCGACCATCGCGAGGGGCGCGGCGGGGCCGCCGAGTTTTTCGCCGCTGGCGGCGTGCTGCTCATCGTGCCGATCGTCAATCCCGATGCCTTCGCCGCCAACAAGCGCGACAACAGCCACAAGGTCGATCTCAATCGCGACTTCGCCCAGCCGCAGCTGCACGTCGCCGGCTTTGAAGAACCCGAAAGCCGCCTTCTCGCCCGCTGGCTCGCCGCCGAGTTGAACAGTCACGATCTAGACCTGCGCATGACCCTGGACTATCACTGCTGCGCCGGCGCACTGCTGTTGCCACGCAGCTACAACCAGGCCGCAGTCACACCGACCGAGGCGGCGCTGTTCGCCAAGATCTCGCGCCTGGTGCCGCAAGAAATCGACTCGACCTACCGCTACGGCAGCAGCGAAAAAATCCTCGGCTACGATGCCGTTGGTACGTCCAAGGACTACTACCGTGAGACCTACGGCTCGCTGTCGTTTACCTTCGAAGGACGTCAGGACGACGAGGCCAGCCGCTTTGCGCAGCATGCGCAGTGGTGGGACCGAGTGCTACCGCTACTGGTGGTCGAACCTAACGTCCTGGCACAAAGCCATGGGTCGTCAGACAACTGAAGATCGCTGCAATCAACATCATGCCGCGCGGACTGCTACCTTGAGTTTGAGCTTTGCCGTGCGCAGCTGCTCTTGCAGGGCGTACTGCACCACAGCGGCCTCTGGCAGGCCAAGCACCTTCGCAAACTTAGCTGCCCGACCGACACTCACCTGCTTTCGCCCCTGCTCTATGTCGCAGAGATTAGCCCGAGAGATGCCAAGACGCCTAGCGAACTCAGCTTGGGACAATTCATCCCCCTCGCGAAAGGCCTTAAGCAATCTCCCCACGCTGACAGGCCCAAACTGCCGTTCCAGCTCGCCAACGTTGGCGTAGCTCTTTGGGGTCTTTCTGCTAGTAGTCATGTTTCATTACCTCGGTGACTTCGATCAGCTCGACCTCACCCATCGCTGTCTCGACATAAATGGCCCGGTAGCTTCGATTGAGCCTGATCGACCTCTGACCGCTTCGCCGCCCCTTGAGCAGCTCATCGTGGAAGCCGGGACTCCGCCTCACCTCACGGATGCCACTCAATTGCACCAGGGTGACCCATTCAAGGAACTTCGCCCTTACGACACTGGGCACGACACCAAGCTGCCTGGCAACCGATTTGCACCAGACTACCTTTGTACCAGAAGTGTACTCCATCAGGAAGTACGAATTGCCCTTCTCATGCTTCATGCCGCAACACTGCCAAAGCCGCAGCGCAGAAGCCAACGACTTCAGCTGTATGCAACGGCGAGTGGCGGATGCCGTGGACTACGGCGCTGAGTGACCAGGACGTCTCGCGGCGAGCCTAAACCGCCTTATGTTTAAAACTCCACTCGTTGTCTCGAGCGGGCCCGGTGTCACATCTACCTAGCGCTTGGGACGAAGGCTCGGACTTTTCGTGCCGGCAACTCCCACCGGCCCTCCCGACATCAGCCGGTCCCCTGCCGCCTTGAGCGACCGGCTGGTGACGATCAAACCATAGATCTCGGCGACCAAATCCTGCAGACCGTCCGGCGATAGAATGTAGCCGAACTTTGAGGCCTGGGCATGGGCTTGGATCATCTCCTCAAGGGCTGTTTTCGTCGCGGCTTCAAATGCGCCAGCCATGGGTACTCCGGGTAGGGGTGATGTTCTTATTGTCGCATAGTTTACTTAGTGCGAGGAAAAGGCCGAAACGATCGCGTCTTTCAGCCGGATTTAGTCTCCGCCAAGCCTCTAGGCAGTTCCCGACAGCGAACGCAGAGTACCGTCTTGACTACTCCTTTTTAAACCGATGCAGTTTTCCCTAAAGCTCCAGCGAGATCAGCCGAAGAAGCCAAAGGTTTCTTGGCCCGCCGCCAAGCTTGGAGGTTTACCCCATGGTCCACTGGAAGTTATGGAGCGTTGATCTGGCGATCGCCATCAGCTGCTACTTTTGGCTTCATTCGCACCTACTTGGGTAGGCTTGCACGGACCTTAGGGCTAGACTGCGCGCCGCAGCCGGGTCATCACCAACCGCAGCCATGCCATCGATGCCGATCTTGAGCATCGAAAACGGTTTGCGGATATCATGCGCAAGCGACTGGGTCATCGAGGCGATAGCCGATGATCGCGCACCTTTTGCGGCAGCTTCGGCCGCCTGCTCCTGGGTCTCTCGGCGCAGCACTTCAGCACGCAGCAAAGCCGCTTGTACCTCACGATGCTCATGGTCTCTCAAGCGGATCCTATCGGCGAGAGCAAAAGAAAAGAATATGATTTCGATGGCCGAGCCAAACTTGACGGCGTTCGCCAAGCCCCACTCCTCCCAGAGGCGAATAGGCAGCACTCCGCCCATGACCAGCGATACCAAGACAATAGCGCACAGCAGGACCGAGTAACCGGCTAGATAAAAGCGAGCCGGAGTGAACCCAGTGCGTAATGATGCATACCCGGCGCAGGCAACCAACGGTGACACCAAGAAATTGACCACCAGCGTCAGGCCGAGGGTTGCGAGCTGTTGAATTTTTTGACGTTGAATTATGCCATTTATAGACATAGGTCCCCAATATGAAAACCCCACACTGGGCAAAGTCGCAACGGTTATCCTATAGGTGGTTTCTGCTCAATGGCAGGTTCGATGGGCGTTTTATTTCGCTCAAACAACTGCGCCTACATGAACCCGAGGCGCGCCCTAAGCCGCAGCTGGCTCCTGTTTAGCCTCCGGCTCCTTTACCTCACCCTTACTCTGCCCAGCTTCAAAGGCGCTCACGACCTGTTGGTGCAGGGTCAGGTAGGCCCTGGAATCGCGGGAAGGCTTCATGCTCGTGACTCGTTCTTCAAGCATTAGCCGCTTGCGTTCGGGAAGCAGCGACTTCATCCGATCCAGAATGGTCGTTGGCCCAATCCAAGCACTAGCCAACTCATTGGAATTAAAGTTCTGCAATACGTCAGAAAGCGCTTCGTCAGACAAGCGCTCGACCCAAAGCAGCGATGGAATCGTCTTCATAATATCCGGATCCTGAATATTCTGCGCCCTTATCTTCTCTTCGTCAGCGTCACTCTTTATCCTGAGTTTGATCTTCTTCTTCAACACCCGTGGCTGACTTTGGCCTTGCAGAGCCGAGAAGTCAGGCTGACTATCGGGTTCCTTGCTGGCCCTTGCCTCAAGATCAAGGCGCTCGTTGGCTTCGTAGGCAAAGCGCTCTATGCGCAAAGAAGGCAGCTTACGTAGAATGGCTGGATACTTAGCCGCCAGTTCCATTAGAGCGCTATTAGGGACCTTATTGATCGGTAGCGGCGCCAAATAATAGACATCACCGTCGACGCCAAGATCGACCTCATCCGCGCTACTAAAGTACTCTACATAGTCCCGCAGCAGCACATCTAGACCGAGGAATTTCTGCCGACGCGCGACCTGCAGCCGGCTCCAGATAAAGCGAGCGTAGCCATCGAGCTCACACCAGTAGCAATCATAGAGTAACGCTAAAGCACCGTCGTCGGGCAACTCCGCCATCGCCTTCTCAATGGAACTAAGGTCGCGACTACCTGCAGCCTTCTCATTGCTTCCGGTCGCATTCTGGCTGGCGATCTGCGCTGACATACCAGCTGGCTCCTGTGCACCTGCGGACGCCTCGAAGGCGCTGGCCATCTTCTTCAGCCCTTGCTCGAGGACCTTGGTTTGCCGGCGCAGAGTCATCATGATTAGCAAATAATTGACTACAAGAAACACCACCACCAATCCAACTGCCACGCTGCTAGCCAGAAGCGCCACCTTATGGCTTCCGGTCCAATCACCAACCACCTCACTGAGATCCTCGATCCAGGAGTTCTGGTCTTCCGTTGACGAATCGCTTTTTTTAGCATCCGCGCTTCGGTCGGTCAAATCAATGATCTGTTGTGGCTTCAGTTTATAACCACCGAGCGGCTTCACATAGCTAACGGTCGCGCCCTGAAAGAGATGTGACGCTACCGACGTAATTAGGAGTTTAGTCTCCTGCGATATTGGTGCGCTAGTAAATATTTGCACATCGACCATCTTGATTTTCAAGCGTCCTTGGCCATCTTGTAGGTCGATTGATTTAACGGTAATTAAGGTCTGGGGTAGCTTTACATTTGCTGACTTTTCCACCTCGATTTTAGCGTTAACCACGGCGTCCGGGTCGAATCCCCGCATAATATTGAAGATTCTATCTTCAAGCAAAATCTTCATCTGAAACAATTCCGCACCCTGTCCCATGGCCATTTCCGGGATGATCAGTAGTAGCAGTAGGGACATTAAGGGGCTGTCAGGAAATAACTTGAACAACTTTGGGTAGTTCCATTATAGTTTTGTAATGGTCCCCCGTTCAAAAAAACTAAAAACCAAGCTGTCGATGATACTGCCCGAAATGAACGAGC
>Ga0315289_10001155_pt1 | contig 41264 bp, 35 predicted proteins | sample YL17G11_40_MG_FD_203452 | JGI IMG/M metagenome (GOLD analysis project Ga0315289, IMG submission 203452) | Sediment microbial communities from Yellowstone Lake, YNP, Wyoming, USA - YL17G11_40 | ecosystem: Environmental > Aquatic > Freshwater > Lake > Sediment | place: USA: Wyoming | collected... | reverse complement strand
TATCGGTGATAGGAAGAAACCAAGTTGCAGGGCTATGTCCCATAGCTGGTAGAAATCTCGGTACTTCAAGTTGAGCGAGGAGAGCGATAACGAAAGCCCAAAGACCAGCAGGAATTCCAAGACTAGAATAGGGACCAGAAAAAGTGCGTAGCCCGTGATATTCACACCCAAAATGGCGAGGAGTGGAAATAGTACGATGAATTCTAGTGTGGCCCCCAGGAAGTTAGCGATGTTGTTGGACAGGACAATGATGTGGCGAGGGACGTACACCTTGCTGACAAGAGATGGATTCGCTACTATGCTGCCCAGTCCTTGGGCTGTGCCAATAGAGAAGAATCTCCAAACGAGAAGCCCGATCAGCACCCATGGAGCAAAGTTTGGGATACTGACCCGCAACAAGAACGAGAAGACAAGAGTCAGAATCACCATATAGGCCAAGGGATTCAAGAGGGACCAGAGGAAACCAAGAACCGAATTCCTGTACCTGACTTTGAAGTCCTTCTGTGCAAGCACCACCACAACATCAAGGTAGTGACTGATGCTGCTAGCCGACGGCATCTGGCTCCCCTTGCTCGTACGTGTGGTTGTCGTAACAGTCTCAGAGGAAATAATGGTTGTTGTATTCGCCACATGCTCAGCCATGTATTCTGATGTGTCCCGGACAACGTAGTCTGCAAATGACCCGGGAAAGAGTTGCGTGGTCGATAGAACCGAGAAGAAACGCAGCTATGCCTTGGAAAGGCAGTCGCAACCAAGTCAAACGCACGGACATGTAAATTGTCAAATTAGGCGACCAAATCCGGTCCGGCGATGAACAGCTCTAAATCGTTGCGACGACGCAGGTAAGTTCAGCAATTGATCTTGAGAGTCATGATCGTATCCACCCTCTTTCATTCCTGTTCCCCCACCAACTTGTGGCGGCCTTGAGAGAGTCGTCTTCGACCTAGCAGCCGGACTCCGCGAGTTGGCTTTGGATGTTGCCGTGGCTTGCCCGTCAGAGAGCAAACTGCCCCGCGATGTGGAACACATCAACATCGGTCCGTCAAAATATTCGGTTCAGCAGAACTGGGTTGAGGCCGAGAAGGAGGCATACGACCACTATCAGAGAGTACTCTTGGCTCACCAATTATCTCCGGAGACACTTCTTCGGACAGCTCGTGCAGCTTCCGTAACAAAGCTCTCGATGCCTTCCTCAGTTATGATGCGAAGACCCGTTGTGGCCATGCTCCTAACACGCCCTCTCCTAGTTCCCTCGGGAAAAGCTCTGTCTATTCTTGAGAAAATGGCCCTGAGCATCTTGTATCCGACGCTTCGATGTATCCCACCGAGTTCAAATAGCGCCGACCGAAGCTTAGATTGGAGACTCCGTATCAAAGCATCTTTCTCTCTGATGCTGTTTCTGTATTCTGTAACTAGATCGAGCAAATCGATGAAACTAGCTTCTTGGATGTGCATTGCATCACTTCTCTTCGCGATACCTTCGCGAGGTTTCTGGAGGAGCCAGAGAAATCCCCTGCTTTGTGGGTTTGTCTGCACGGAATCAACCATCGTGAATGGCGTCTGAAACTTTGTTACGTAGTTGATGAGTCCTTCGAAGTCCACGTCAGTCCATATGTGTTCATGGGGTTCCCGATTGCGTCTGACTATGGGGCTGCTGATGTCGTTGAGTTGATCTTGGAAGATGTGCTTGATCGTTGTGGATGGTTTGTTCTTGTCCATTGTGTATCTTCTGTCTGGAACCTGAAGCAACAGGTACCCTGAGGGTCTGAGGCATCGGTACCATTCATGGAAAGACGCCAATGGATCGCTCAGGCTGCCTAATGCATTGGAAACGACAATGAAGTCCACTGAGGAGTCCTCCATTCTTAGCCTGCAGTTGTCTGGCGACGCGCCATGCACCTGAGCACGCTTGAGATCCTCACCGTTCTTCGCACGGGTCCAATCAGCCGGGGTACTGACATACACTACTTCCTCGGCTTTGGGAAGTGGCAAGACACTCGATCGATCCCCTATCGCTATGCCTCTTCCTACCAGGCGCGAAGCCAGCTCGCTGCGCACCTTTTTCGTCGCAATGGTACCCTCTCGTGCCCATGCCTCGAAGCGAGCTTTGAATGGATACAGAGTCGTATTGTCAATGTCTGAGTAGATTCCCGCAGCTACGCGGTATGCCCACTGGAACAGCTCTGTGAGATCTCCTTGAAAGACCTCCGGGAACTTGCCTTGGAGCTCCGTTCGACCCAAGTACAAGAAGAGGAGAGTGGACAGCGCAGGTTCCAACTCATCTTGGCGCAGACGCATGGATGCCAGATTCAGAGAGTCCAGACCCGCCGCAATCAAGTAAGAACTGCCGAAGATCCCTTTCAATTGATCGTGATAGCCATTCGCTAGTAGCAGCAGCTGATCGTTCGCGACGTTTCCATTCTGCTCCAGCAGCCGTCTCAGCATGTAAGTCAGATGATCCCCGCACTTTCTGGCGAAGCTCTGACGAAGTGAGCGCTTTCTCGGATCTAGGAGGGGCCCGTTGTTCCAGTACTTGTCGATGAAGATCGGAAAGTTCTCCAGAAAGCCTTGGAGTCTTCTGGACCGGAACTCGTCCCAGAAGTAGTAGCCAACTCTCACATTCAGAAACTTGAAACGTGTGAGCTGGCGCAGCCTTATGTGGAAGTCTTGGTCACCGTAGGCGCCTGACGTGCCAAACCGAGTATCGAACCCTCCAGCCTTGTCGAATAAGTCTTTCCTCAGAGTCGCAGACGAGGGATAAAGAGGAAAGATCAGAAGGAGATCATCCAATGAAGGAGAACAGCAATATTCTCGAGGATTCGTCATGAATCCAAGGCTTCTGCCTCGTTCGTTAACTGCCTCAAGGTTGCCGAAGACCAACCCGACAGACGAATCGGCCTCCAGAGCTCTGATCTGTATCTCAAGCTTCTGAGGTACCCACCAATCATCCTGGTCCAGAAATGTGATGTACGATCCGCTGGATTGCCTCGCACCCGTATTGCGAGCCGCCATAGTGCCCAGGTTCTGCTGTTCTATCACCGTGATTTCGGATCTGTACCTCCTCAAAACATCTCGCGTCATATCTGTGGATCCGTCGTCCACCACGATGATCTCACGTATCTTGTACGTCTGCTGCAAGACGCTGTCGATGGCTCGCTCAATGATCCGCTGGCCGTTGTATGCGGGAATCACAACGCTGACTAGACGCTCTGAATTGGCTTTCATGCATCCGGCCTTCTGCCCAGTCTTCTCTGATTGGGTATTCCTCGCAATAAGGTGAGAGCGCCTATCACTTTATGAACGTATAGACGCTACTCGTGTGTGAAGAGTCGAATAGGATGGCCAACCCGGACCGATAATTCGATCACCTGAGGATGAGCGTTGAAGCAAAGAAAGGAACTGCTCGCAGCTCTCTTCGAAAGAGCGAAGACGAAGAGCGACATCAACGAACATCTCGAGCTCCTATACAAGATGGTGGCTGACACCGGAGTCCAAAACATTGTAGAGCTAGGCGCCAGAGGAGGAAACTCAACTGTTGCACTGGTTATCGGAGCTGCCGAGACGAGAGGACATGTGACTAGTGTTGACCACGGGAAGGGCGCAGAATATGCAGGTGAACCGTCAACATGGGACACTCTGAGTGAGGCATCCGCCGCGATCACTGACAGATTGGGTTTGGGAGATTTCTGGACGCTTGTCATAAAAGACGATCTTCAGTATGCCAAGGAATACGACGGTGAGATTGATCTCCTGATGATAGACACCGAGCACTCCTACGATCAGACCAAGAAGGAGCTGGCAAGTTGGGGAGCGAAGGTCGTGGACGGAGGATTCATCGCGATTCATGACACGGTCTCGTTCCCCGAACAGAACAAGGCAATATGGGAATTCCTCGACGAACACCCACTATCGCACTATGTTGAGCATAAGAACTGCAACGGACTAGGCATAATCATCAAGGACATACGGCGGCGCGCAGGAGCCGCCACCCACTCGAGGGCAGATAACACAGTCCTGCAGGAACGCATCAGGCGCATGCAGGAGGATCTGCTCGGACTGCGATCAAAACTTGCACAGAAGGAGAAGGAATTCCTACTTCGGCTTGAGGAACAGAAACTCGAATTCAAGAAGCAGTTGCCAGTCATTAAGGAGGAACACAGACGCGAATTCGAAAGCCAATTCATTCAGAGCGCCGATGATCCTCTGAGCGCGCTGCTCCTGATGTACAGGACGCGACCAGACATACGGGCCGCTTTTCCCGAAGTCGATCAGGGCAACTATCTGCGTCTTCTGCAATGGGCCCAGGAATATGTTGCCACACGAAAGGATGCCGCACATCAGACATTAAGGTCACACCTTAGTTGGTATGGGGGCAATTCGCTCCTTACCCTCTCCAGGGATAACGTCCAGCTAAAGAAGAAACTCGAGAACCTCACCGCCTCTCTGGAGGAGAGTGCGGCTGAAATCAGCAGAATGCAAATGAAGCTCGCGGCAAGGCAGATTGCCTACGAGAACAAACTTGCAGAGATCTCACGCTCAAAGGACAATGAGATCGCAGCACTCCAATCTGTATCACGCTCAAAGGACAATGAGATCGCAGCACTCCAATCCCAATTGCGGTTGATAGTCTCCAGCACAACTTGGAGACTAGTCGAGCTGATGAAACGTCTCGAAAACAGATACCTTCCACCAGGTTCGAGGCGAGGCAGGCAATTCCAACGTCTGATCAAGGCTGCCAACAAGGCGGTCTCTAAGGGACTTGACTAGCTTGGCTGCACAGGCTCCGCGTGAATTGAGTCTGGATGACGAGTACGAGATATGGCTGAGTAACAACGCTCTTACTCTAGAAAAGCTTGACCAGTTTGACCGTGACATCTCCGAGCTGCGGATCCTTCCATGGATCTCCATCATCACTCCCGCATACAACACAGATGAGCGATGGCTCAGGAAGGCAATCGTCTCCGTCATACGTCAAATCTATCCTCGCTGGGAACTTTGCATTGCGGACGATGCATCCACCGACCCAAAGGTCAGGGAGATCTTAGCAGAACATGCGTCGAAGGACAATCGCATCAAAGTGAAGTACTTGCAGAGAAACGAAGGCATCGCGGGAGCCTCCAACGCAGCCCTAGCATCAGCGAGCGGAGACTTCGCGGGGTTCCTAGATCACGACGACGAACTCACGCCTGACGCTTGCTTTGAGGCTGTGAAGGTGATCAACGAGAATCCTGAAGTGGACTACATTTACAGCGACGAAGACAAGCTTGATGAGTATGGCAGACGGCTCAATGTTTTCTTTAAGCCTGATTGGTCCCCGGACACGCACCTGAGCATGAACTACATCCCTCACTTCAGTGTCGTAAGGATGAGCTTGTTGCGCGAAGTTGGTGGACTTCGGAAGGGATTTGATGGCAGCCAGGACTACGATTTTCTGCTGAGGGTAACGGAGAAGGCTCGAAGAATTCATCACATTCGAAAACCACTTTACGGCTGGCGGATGGTTACGGGATCTGCTGCAGCTGACCCCGTGGCAAAGCCCTACTCGCACGATGCAGGCAAGAGGGCCATAGCTGATGCCCTTCGTAGACGTCGGATTGAGGCCGAGGTCGACGACGGGCGCTTCCCGAATTCGTACAGGGTAAGATACAAGATCCTAGGTCAGCCTCTGGTCAGCATTATCATTCCGACAAAGGACAACATCGATCTTTTGAGTCGATGCGTGGAAAGCATCAGGCGTATTTCGACATATCCAAACCGCGAAGTGATCATCATTGACCATCAAAGCAACGAAGAAGAAACTCACACATACCTGCGTAGCCTCAAGGACTGCAGAGTATTTCGCTTCGAGGGCAAGTTCAACTTCTCTCGAATAAATAATTTCGGCGCCGAACACGCCAAGGGAGACCACCTAGTCTTCCTGAACAACGATACAGAGGTCATTTCTCCCGACTGGATCGAGGCGATGCTCGAACACAGCCAGCGCCCGGAAATTGGCGCAGTCGGAGCCAAGCTCATTCATCCTGACGGGCATCTCCTACATGCAGGAGACATAGTAGGTTTAGGAGGGGTCGCAAACCACGCGTTCTGTGGCATGCCGAGTGAAAGCCCAGGCTACTTCGGGTTGGCACAAATCGTGCGCAACTGTAGCTGCGTGACGGCCGCATGTATGATGGTTAGGCGAAACGTATTCGAAGAGTTGCTGGGCTTCGATGAGAGGCTTCGGATCGAGTATGGGGATGTGGACTTTGGCCTCAGGTGTGGAGCTAAGGGTTATCGAGTCGTGTACACACCGTACGCAGTACTCAGTCACGTGGAAGGTGGCACCAGGGGAGTCGGCAAGACAAATCCACCTGATGGCGAGGAATTCACTAGACGCTGGCGCCACCTGCTCCGCGATGGCGATCCTTACTATAATCCGAATCTTGACAGAACAAGGCCCTTCCGAATACGCATCACCTAGCAGAGCACAACACGTCGCACAGACCTCCCACCAACGTAACCGCCCCTCGTTGTCCCTTCAAAAAAGCCTATCACCATTGACATGATGGTCAGACGGAATGTGTTCGAAGAGTTGAGGGGCTTCGATGAAAGGTTGAGGGTTGAGTACGGGGACGTGGACCTTCGCCTGAGGGCTGCAGCAAAGGGTTATCGCGTCGTGTACACTCCGTACGCTGTGCTCCGCCATTTCGAGAGTGCCAGCAGAGGGGTAGACAAGCCCACTCCTTCCGACCGTCAGGAATTCACTAGACGCTGGCATCAGGCAATTCACGAGGGAGACCCATATTACAGCCCGAATCTTGACATGATGAGACCATTCAGAATACGTCTCACGTAGTGTCTCTTCTTTTTGTTCGCTCGCTTTGCTTTCTCCCTCTTCTAAGGTTTGGGGAAGACTTAACGGCGGGAAGTAGCATACCGCCGATAGACGCATTTGTCTGGCGACCTCTTGGGGGCGGAGAGATGGATCTCGACAGAGTGTTTCAATACTTTGAAGTTTGGAAGACCAGATTCTCCATCAATGGCAAGATATTCGGCGGTGACAATGACCTAACCAATGATGGACGCATCTATCTGCTTGACAAGATCTTCAGCCTGAAGGGCAAACGAGTCCTAGAGTTGGGGGCCCTCGAAGGGGGGCATAGTCTCATGCTGTCTCGACTTGGTGCCCGAGAGGTCATCAGTGTCGAAGGCAGATTGGAGAACTTCGTGAAGTGCTGTTGCATCAAGGATCTCTTCGAACTTCACAATGTGCACTTTGTCTTAGGCGATGTCAATGACGTGACACTCGAAGGTTATGGCACTTTTGATATCATCGTTGCGATAGGCATTCTGTACCACCTAAGCGATCCTGCCCGAGTCTTGCGCAACCTCAGTAGGATGACCACTCGGCTGTTCATCTGGACACATTGTAGTGACGAGTCATATCCGGATGGGCCTGTTCGGACCGTGTGCTCCGATGGAAGTTCCTACCAGGGAAAGACGTATGTCGAGGGAGGCCCGAGGGAGCCACTCTCGGGATTGGAACCATTTTCCTTCTGGCCGTTTGAAGAAGACCTTTGTGGAATGATTGGAGACATCGGTTTCTCTCCGAAGATACTGGACAAGGGTTCACTGGGTGAACACAGAGCGAAACACTGCACAATCATCGCGACGAAGGAATAGCTTCTTGCAGGACCCATATCCGTAGGAGTATCCCTTCTTCAAGAGTAAGACCCCCTGTAGTCTGCTTCCCCGGTCTAGGTCTCGAAGGGATTGTTTGGATCACGTCTACTGCCAAGCCCCAACCACTTTCTTACGAGGCATCTTCTGAACGAACGTTAATTCTGCAAGAAGCCCACTGCTTGCATCCGGCCACTAGGCGGAAACGATATTGATCCATACTGTAGGAAGTAGTACGAGTAAGGGTTCCAGTGACCCAAGGCAACGAAATGCGCAATCCACGAGGCAAGTACTACGTCCCCTTGGATGGTGAAAGGCATCAACAGGAGTCTGAGAAAAAGACGCGACAAGACAATGAGTACTATCAACGAGCAAACCCTCAGCCCGCCGCCCTGCATGGCATACTGCCCGACCTTCACCATTGGTCCCCCGAGAATTCAGAGTCCATTTTGAAGCGATCCCAATACAGAACCGCACCATTGTCGATGTAGGGACTTGCCCCTTCGGGTTCGCCTAGCCATAAGAGGAAGAGCACATAGTAATGAAAGCAGAATGAGCGCACCGATTGAGACAACTGCGCCAAGTTTGACCGACCAAGGCTCATAGCGCCACTCAATCGTGGAAGCGCCGGGTTGGACATGCACTGCGGGGAGTAATCCTAGATACGGGCGAATACCAGTCTCCTCCCCGTTGACATACGCAACCCAGCCTGGCCAATCTTGGGCAGCACGCACAAACCAGCCTGAGTGGTCTGTCTCTACCCGAAAGACTTGACGATTTGGACCGTACTCAAGCAATGTAACGTTCTTCCAACTCCAAGAACTCGGATTCGGATTCTCCCACGACGCATTCTCCGAGAGCAGGTAAGCTCCCGGAGGCGAGCTTTGGCGTTCAAGCACTATGATACGATCTCCGGGCGTCACCAAAGTCCAACCTCGCATGAGCCTGGACGGGATTGCCATCAGCCGGAACGTAAGATCTCCAATCGCGCGTTTCCCTTTGACGACGAGGTATCCATTTGTGAACTTCTCATCATTCGACAAGCTCCAAACCGCGACCGGGCCTGAAACTTGTCCTCCAAGACAGATCTCAAATTCGTATGTCCCAGGCGGCAGCTCAAGTGCCTGACCGAATCTGAATCGGACCCATTCGTTATCACCAATATCGTCGCCTCTCACACGACTTTCGGCGATTTTGCTGCCAGAGCTATCAAGGAACCTTACGAGTACATCCGCTCCGGCCGTGGGCCGACTATAGGTCGCTAAGCGACATTCTATCCCTATGAGGTAGTACCTCTCCGAAAACTGGATGACCTGTCCAATTGGTTGTTGAGGCGAGAGCGGCAAGGGACGATCGTTGAGAGTCTGCTCATAGTCACGCGTTGAAAAAACATCGGTAAGGATGTAGCGGTTAGCCAATGCGTCAATTAGATCTGACTGGATGTCTACCTGGTCGAACGGGAAGTACGCGGCTGATGGACTTATCCACGCGTTCTTCACTATCTGCGAGAGAATTCTTTTCTCTTGCTCAGTGTGGTACGTGTGGGCGAACCACTCGGGTATGCCATACGCGCCCAAACTTCCGGCTATTCCGAAAGCACCCGCGGTTGAAATGACATATTGTCCTGGTTTCAGGTGTTCACTCACGTATTCTATTGTGGGGGTAACAGGGTAGAACGTATCTATGGGAACAACTGTGTTCTGTGCGCTGACAACTCTGGACAGGTCAGTCGCCTGCAATATCACTAGGCATAGCAGAAGGACTAGCTTTACGTACTTCCATTTCAGCGGTGGCCAGCGTGTGCCCAGCTTTTCCAGAGTTCCCGACAACACTTCGAAACCCACCGCTCCGAGAACTGCAAGCTCCAATCCAAAAAGGACCATCATGCGACCGCTGAAGTTGTTGTTGAAAACCGGAAGCTGATAGATCAGCCGGGCTAAGCTTGCAGGTGTCTCATATATGATTACGAATGTAATGACAGCTGCAAAGCCCCAAAACCTAGGCGATAACGGCCCATAATTCCGTCTTCGAAACAGAGCATACACGACCGCGAGCGCCGCGAGCGTCACCGCGATTACTCCAACATAGCCTGTATTTTCTACCCACGGGGGTCCGTCTCGAAACGGGAATATGAGAAGAATGGCATTGCGCAGAGGAAGTCCGGGATATTTCCTCCATGCAACATCAAACTGTCCAATGAAATAGATGAACGGGACCACCAAGATCATAGAGAGTGCCATGCCAAGCCCCCAGTAGAAGGATATCAATATCCCCCGGCGAGCTGCACTCCACAGTTTGCGTTCGTCAACTATCCTCGTTGTGAGTAGCCACAAACCAAGCAAGATTGATGCGTACAGGGCATAACCAGCTACTGCGGGAAACCCTCCTAGGATCATTGCTGAAACGAAGACGGCTAGAGCGGCGCCGCGGTAGGCATTGGGCCTTTCCTCAAGACGAATCATTGCCCACAAGACCCATGGTATCCACATGCTGGTCTCCACAGCGCTGACCATGAGCCAAGACGAGTTGAATCCACACATCATGTACGTGATCCCGCCAAAGATCGATGGTAACATTGTCAGCCTCGTACGACAGAGCGAATATGCGCCTAGCCCAGCAACTAACAGGTGAATCCACAACCCCAGCGTGAACCCAACCCCATCTCCAAAGAACAGAAACATAAGGAACCCGAGCGAAAAAACAGAAGCAAATGGGAAGCCGGGTGATCCACCCGCAGGCATCGGATCCCACAACGGCAGTTGCCCTTTGATCAAGGACTCCCTAAGAAAGATCCACCTGGGGAGTACACCGTCAACGACGTCTGATCTGCCGACACTGTGCGCACCAAGGACAGGCCCGACTTCTTGCCATCCTGCATAGCCAAACAGCAGATCCATTGGAGCCACGATCTGGCCGGCAAAAACGTTTGCGCCGAGAACCAGGCCTCCAACGAGAGCAAAGAACAGCCCCGCACCCAACAATTCGGAAATTGGGCTCTTCATCTGTTGCCCGCACCACGGACCTGTTCGACTTGGAGAGCTGAACCATTAAATAACAATTCCCGATAGATAGAAGCAGAATATCTTGAAGCCCAATGTCGCTGTAGTTATCCCAGCGCTAGACGAGGAAGCAACCATTCGGAAAGTCATCGAAGCAATCCCAAAGAAGATAGTACAGAACATCATAGTTGTCGATGATGCCAGCGATGATGGAACTTCAGGAATAGCCAAAGAAGCAGGAGCCTTGGTGGTTCGACACGGACGAAACCTGGGTGTAGGTGCCGCGATAAGAACCGGATACTCGAAAGCACTAAGTCTTCGTGCAGACATAGTTCTAGTCGTTGCTGCTGACGGACAACACGACTCCAAGGAGATCCCTCGACTAATCCGACCCATTCTCGAGGACGAGGCAGACTACGTCGTGGGCGATCGCCTGAGCGCTGATCCCTTGGTTAGTGGAATGCCAAGACATCGCTACTACGCAAACAAGATGCTCACATACATCACGAGAAAGATTACTAAGCTTGACGTAAAGGATTCTCAGTGCGGATTCACTGCAGTCAGCAGCGCGGGATTGAGGAGAATCAATCTCAGCTTTCTTTCAGATAGGTGGGGCATCCCAAACGACATGCTGCTTGAATGTGCCATGCGTGGTCTGCGGGTCAAGTATGTTCCCATCAAAGTGATTTACGCCGGCCGAAAGTCCTACGTTCGGCTTCCAGGCTTTGCTATCCGGCTGTTGGGCATACTAGCACGAGGAATCTTACGGTACTTCTACTTCTATCGTGGAACAGTCATCCTCGTCCCGACGGGGGGTTTGCTGGTCCTAATCGGTCTTGGCTATGGGATCTTCGTCGCATGGGAAACAGTGGCGACCGGGCGACTTGCTGGCGTGGGATCGGTAGTACTTGTGGCGACCACGCTTCTGACTGGAATCCAGCTGGCCATATTCGGGCTCTTGGTGGAGATGATCAAGATGATGGAAGCAAGACTCTCCTTAGACCGTGAGCATGGCTGAAAGATGCCTCACGAGATCGACCATCTACAGATACGATAACGGAGCGTTTCCCCAACGCGGGTATATGAGACTAGGGCTCTCGCAAGGGAGAATGACCTTGGAGAGTCAGTAGACCTTCGACGATGCCGGTCCAGAGGTTGATGATATTGATAGACCGTCCATTGAGGATTTGCGTCGTAACTTCAAGCTATCCGAGATTCCAGGGTGATGCTGTCGGCGCCTTCGTGCATGAGATGTGCGTCAATTTGCAGCGAATGGGAGACAAGGTTGTAGTGGTCGCTCCTCATGGGCCCAGCATACCTCGCCGCGCGGTCATAGATGGAGTGAACATCTACCGATTTCCCTACGGAATCACGGAAAGGCAACAGAACATAGCATACAGTTATGGGATCTTCGAGAATGTGCGACGGGCTCCTTGGATCGCCGCAGAAATACCGCTGTTCCTCCATGGATGCGTCAGCACCTGCCTCAACCTCAGCAACCTGTACGAGTTCGACATCTTCTTTGCACAATGGGCGATCCCGCAAGGTTTGGCGTGTGTGGCCTCAAAGGGCACACTTCGAACCCCTATCGCAGTTCTATGCCACGGAAGCGACGTTTTCCTTGCAAGAAATCCATTGCTACGTCTGGGCGTGGCTTACACCCTCAACAACTCTGACCTAGTGCTGGCGAATAGTAGGGCTACAGCAAGCAGAATCGTGGAGATTGGCGTGAGGCGCCGAACTCACGTTCTGTACATGGGAGTGGACCTATCAAGATTCAAGTCGAAACGTTTGTCAGTCGAGCTTGAGTCAGCCGACCGAATTAAGAGCCTACTATTCGTGGGCAGGCTCACTGAAAGGAAAGGCATTGCTCACCTAATCCACGCAATGAAAACGATTGCTGCAGAAGTCGACTGCAAACTTCATGTTGTTGGAGACGGCCCACTCAAAGAGAAGCTAGAAAGCTACTGTGCCCACAATCAATTGAGCAAGAGAGTCGTCTTCCTCGGGAATCTATCTTCTACCGAGTTGCTCGACCAATATTCATCCTCAGATCTGTTCGTGTTTCCTAGTGTCACTACTCGTACGGGTGAGACCGAAGGCCTCGGGGTTGCTGCGCTAGAGGCTATGGCCTCAGGTAAGGCTGTGGTCGCAGGGGATGCGGGAGGCATACCGGAGCTAGTCAAGAATGGAGTGAACGGGCTGGTAGTCAACGCATCCGACGAAAAGGAACTATCACGAGCAGTCATTCGCCTGCTACGAGATGATGAACTCCGGCAGAGAATGGGCGCCCAGTCTAGCAGGATTGCTGCGAACTACTCCTGGAGCATCGTCGCAAGAAGAATCCACGATCTGCTTGCCGATACTGTCGCTAACAACTTGCAGATTTCTAAATGCAGCTAGAATCAGAGAAGACCGACTGAGTGCAACTGGGAAGGATGCTGTTTGGATTTGGGGCGTGGGTGGAGTATCTTTGCGTTTGCGTTGGCCTCTCACGTGATAGCATGCAGAGCATCCTACAACCAAGGCTCCCCTCTTCCCAAATGCCCGACGCAGGTTAGTAATCACGACTTGGAACTCAAAAACGTGCTCTGGAACACTCAAGCACAGTATGACGCCCCCGCGCGTACTCAAGAAGGCAGCCAAAGGAGACCAGTACGGGCAACGAACGCTGTATGAGAAGGTTTATGGAATCGGATTCTCGTTCTGGGAGATGAAGAGACAGGGATAGCACAATGAGCTACGATGCGGGCGACTACTGGGATCGCAGAGCACGCAGATACGGAGGAATGGGAGAGGGACACAAGGCGGTGTGCTATGTGGGCGATGCTGACTGGGCAAATGCCTACGTCCATTCATTACAAACCAAGGCAGTATTCAGCGTTCTCCGCGTTGAGCCTGGCATGAAACTGCTTGACGCCGGATGCGGCGTTGGGAGGTGGTCACTCAAATTCGCCGAACTCTCCGCCTCAGTCTCAGCTTTTGACATCAGTCAGGAGATGATACGCATAGCAGCGAGGCGCGCAGCGCAGCGAGGTCTCAGTATCAGCTTCTTTGTGCAGGCGATCGAGGAATTAGACCCTGATCTTGAGAATTCATTCGACGTAGTCTGCATCGCGGTTCTTCAGCATATCACAGATCCCGACATGTTTCAAGTCGCTTGTCACAACCTAGTCAAAGCTGCAAGACCAGGGGGCAAGATCCTCGTCCTTGAGTACGCCGGACACCGTCGCCTAAGAGGAGGAGAGCGCTCCGACCACATGGCATTTCGAGACCGAGACACCCTGGTTAAGGTCTTTGAGCGGAAAGGCGCTACACTGTCCAGCGAGAGGGGAGTGCGTTTCATGAAACTCGAGGAGTGTTGGCGTCAACTAGCAGGAGATTTCGCTCGTCGCTTTCTCGGCTATAACGACGCTGCTAGCAATGTGGAGATCCTGGAAAGGGCCTCAAGGGGTTCCATCACAGCTAGAATCGAGACGCTTGGGTTCAACTTGGTGAGAAGATTTCTCTTCATTGTTCAATGGCCTGCAGACTGCTTTCTGTCCTCTCTCCTGACCTCGCGGTCATACGAACGCGTGATGATTTTCGAAAAACGGGCTTCCAACACTCGTGTGCAATGACATGTCACGAATATTCACGCTCGAGAATTCCTTAGGCACTATGGCATCAGCTCTCCTCGGGGGGGTAAGAAAAGCCTCAAGGACGTGGGCTAGGCTTCTCAGGCAGATAGGCGTAGGGTTTGCAGAAGTTGGGCAGCGACTGGACTGATCGCTGGCGAGAACAACCTCGAAGTATCACCCTCACACCTTCAATCCTGAAGCCGAGCAGAGAAGTGCCGGGTTTAAGCGGAGGATGCTCCTCAGGCAATGTTGGGGAATCCACGACAAGGGAAAGAGCGAATGACAAGCAAGCAAAGGCAACAGGAGGCCAGGAGGCTCTACGACAACACCGATTACTTCAGCAAACATCTTGGCGTGTTCTCGAATCTCAACTCTCCATTCCAGAGGTATCGAATTCGGAAGGTCCTTGAGATCTACCGCCCCGCTGAGTCTGATGATGCTCTGGACTTGGGATGCGGATGGGGCACATTCACATTCGCATTGGCGCCTTGCGTGAGACTGATTGTCGGTCTAGACAGCAGCTACAGGGCCATAGCTGTATGTGAGAAGCTTGCCAAGATTAGGAGTTGTTCAAATGCTCATTTCGTGCACGCCGATGCAGAGAAGACAGGGCTGGGATCGGAAATGTTCGACGTGATTGTCTGTGCTGATCTTGTCGAGCATCTCTATCCAAGCGTATTTCGTCGCACTCTCGAAGAATGCAACCGACTGCTGAAGCAAGGAGGAAAACTCGTGATATGGACCCCAAACAGAGGACATGTGTTTGAAATCCTGAAGAACAATGGCATTCTGCTCAAGAAGGACATGAGCCATGTAGACTACAAATCCATGAATGGGCTTCTTGCAGAGTTGAGAGAAGGAGGATTCTCGATTAAGAAGGCATACTATGTTGAGTCACACATCCCAATACTTGCCACTATAGAGCGCGCCCTGATGAATCAACTCCCTTTCCTCAGAAGGCGCATAGCCATTCTGGCTGAAAAAGCACTATCTCCAGACTCGCGAATACCGAACACCTAGCTCTGGTGGACGCAGTTCGAACTAGTCTATTTGACTCTGATCATTGGATCGTGTTTTTTCGCCTCAGACCCACAACCTCTCTCACCAGATCGCACTTCCGGATTATCGTCGTTGGAAGAGAACTCAACTGAGGGCCACACAGCCAAAAACGAAGACCTGAGGGTGCCGGAATGGACGAACCAATGTCCTGCGTTCCCATGAGAAAAGAAAACTCAGGCCGAAGCAGTTCATTCTGTGGAATTGCTCCCGGCAAGACGAAGTACGCATATTGTGATTTCCCGGCAAGAGCTCTGTTTCTCACTACCTCTTGATCGCCTCAACATAGTGCCAGAAAGGAAGTCTCCGAAGACCACCATGCTCTAGGCGTACTACTTCGAATCCAGTCAGCAGTCTTCTTAGAGCGTGCTCTGTGAACCTCCAGTAGTCGCCTGGCTCATCGTGAAGCGGATAACATGTAGGGCATGCTACAACCAACGTTCCCCCCCTCCTGAGCGCGCGGCGCAAGTTGGCAATCGCGAGTTGGAAGTCAAATACGTGCTCTAGAACATTTAGGCATAGTATGACGTCAAATTCCTCTTCGAACTCCATTTTGGTCACGTCGACTACAACATATCCGAGATCTGGACGGATGTCCGAAGCCAAGAAGTAATTGCTTGGATCGAAGTATCCCGAGAGGGACTTGGGACCTGAGCCTACCTCGAGAATCTTCTTGTGCCTTACTTTTTCTGCGAACTCTCTGACCAGCTTCTTCCGAACTGTACTAGTTCTGAATGCCAGATGCACAAGAGGCCTGAGCAAAAGCTCCAGTCCAACCAAGAAGGAAGACCCACAATACCTTGCTCTCAATGGGGTCTTAGCTTTTGTCTGTGCAGCCAAGCGAACTTCATAGGAACTAAGGCGTCTTCCACCCTCAACCCCAATTAGCTGCGCTTGCGAGATCTACCTGCTCTCTGCAGTGAGCTAAGGCGCTCCTGACGAGCGCATCGGCCATCTTGTCGCAGACTGACGGCATCAGGTTTGGTTACTGGCCCTTGCCCTATTCACCCTTGCATAAAATATAGTCGTTGTATCGTGTCAAATGCCAAATATGAACTAGCAATGGATAGGCAAGCCATTAACCCGATGTTGATCCAAACCCTGTTCAATCCGAATGGAGGTAGAGCCTCACTTCTAAGGAATTGATATACAAAGAACTGCAAGAATCCCAATATCGCTGCCACAAGCGCTGCTGCCAAGGCCGACACAACGGCTGTCTGGGTTCCGTGTGACAGCTCCTTCGCGACCTGGGCGGTCATGAATGTGCTCATTAGCCAAGGTACGGCGATCAGAATCACTCCGACAAGGTACCATTTGTATTCCCAGAGCCAGTGAAGATTCAGCATATTGCTGATGCTGATCTCCGTTATGTCCGAGAGACGAGACTTCAAGAGCATCAGAGACATGCTTAGGATCCCAACAAGTGCGGAGTAGAATAACAGATCCAGTATTGAACGACTCATTGGCATTCAACGCTGACAATCTAAGATCAGCTACTTATTCATGCCTTAGGAACTCCGAGGGCTAGCAACACTGGAATGTTCGCGGTGACTTCTTGGCACATGTGACATCCCGATGCACAGCTGACAGTGGTCTGCGTGTCATCCAAGCACATGAGCTTCAGGTTTCGCACGAGACACTTCCGGAGCAAGTTCTCCTATTGGACCTTGTTGGGTAACATCGGGGGAATCAAGATTCTACTCCGAGACTTTACCGTACGTAGACATTGAATGGAACAAGGGTACTACGTGTACGTCCAGTAGATTCCGTTGTCCATTCCGCTGGCCACCCAGACCTCGCCATTCCATGATCTTGCGCGCGGACCGCTTGAGGTTCCTCCCGGCAGCTTCTGGAAGCTGCCCGCAGCCAAGAAGCACGGCAAGGTATTCAGAATCGAGGGAATCCATTCCTTTCATGCAGCACTCGTTCACTCTCTCAAGGACCCCCCCCTAAACTTCAAGAACGTACCTCCGAGTCAATTGGTTGACACATTGTGGAAACCAATTATTGACTCTTCGTTGATTCCATTAGGCAGATGAGACTGGGCGCTGTACGACATATATGTGATTAGCTCCCACCCATGAATGGGTGTGGGCTTCTCGGCTCGCAGGCTACTATTTCTCTTGCCTGTTCATCCCCAGTATAGGCCAAATCATCTGTGGCCCGTCGGGTCGTCGCCACTGGCAAGAAAGGCGACCCGATGTTGATTGTGGCATTGTAGTCGGCGTTGTAGATGAGTTCGCAGTTCCAGCAGTGGAAGATGCTCTGCGTGATGCGTTCGGTATTGCGTGAGCCGCAGCGGTGACATGTTCGACTGGACCAACGTTCATCCAGTGCTTCTGCTGGAACGCCAACTTTTGCGCACTCCTCTTGGATGTACCGTATCATGCGTGCGTAGGTCCAATGTGCAAGCATCCTGCGTTGACGCGGACTGCCGTTGCCTTTCGGATTCGTGTACTTGATCCCTTTTGAATAGCCGACTGCGACGAGACAGTCTTGGGATGTTGTGGCGACTTGTTTCGCTGCTAGTCTGTCATAGTATTCGCTGACGTGCAATCGCTTGTGCCGTATCTGCTTCAGTGGCGCCCACTTCTTCGCACGTCGTAGTTCTGCTACTCGCTTCTCTAGGCGGTTCAGTTGATCCCGCTTCAACCCATCCGTCTGAATTGAGAAGTCACTTGACCTTAGAGGCTGATTCGGCTTCAGCATCACGGATGCGGTTGACCGCTTCACTCCAAGGTCGATGCCACGTACAGCATAGACGGGTTGAGTGGGAACCACATATTCCACGTTCACATGAACGTAATACTTTCCATACCGCTTCACAAGTTGAAAACTCTTCACAGTACCTCGCGTTAGGATGTCTAGATGGTGCTTGGCAGGATTCAGTGGGATCGTAAGCTTGACTCCTCTGCGAAGCGTGGAGACACGTGCCACATACCCGCAGAGCTTCATGTGCTCCGACTGTTCAATCGCGCCGAAGCGGCTGTCAAACCATATCGGAACTTTGCCGTTCATGCCGTTCGTGAATGGTTCCTGTGGTTCGCGTCGTAGGAGCTTGCGAAGCCACTACTTGTCACCTTCCCGTCTGGCGATTGCGACTTCTCTACGCCAACCCTTATGCACTTCACGGTAACTCCGCCACATCCACGAGGCCGTATCGAAGCAGCATTGAGCCATGGCACCACTGAGTTTCACTTGCTCCTTAACGCTCGCATGGAACAATCGCCTGTCCGCGTAGGAGCCCTTCAGCTCATGCTTCTTGAATAGTTCCGACCATGTCCAGACCCCATACGTGGTTCGCGTCGTCAACGAATCCAGAATAGAGCGCTTACGCTTCGTGATGCCGTAGTGAACTGGAACCTTCACACTCCTCACGACAAGCATCACGTTTTCCTCCTTGCAGCATGATCCACTGATCGGTTATAAACCGTGGAGGGTTATGCTTGCGGAATTGGTCAGCTTGAAGGCTGACACGCAATTCATCCCACCCCTAAAGGGCTGCGGGGTTTCTTGCTCAATTCCTCGCTAAGATAGTTGCGTCCGCGACCTTAGGGAAGGATCGTTAGCCCCTAGAGCTCATGGACCCTTTCCAGTGGCTAGAGCGGTGCGGCCGCCGGGACTCAAACCACTAGCGATCAACTTCCGGGACTCGGCAATTTCGAGATCGAAGATAAGTGATCCGACGTGATCAGACTCTATGCAAATCATCGCAATAGTGGCGGTTTCGAGAGAGAGGCCTGTGATTGCAGACAGATACCAGAATGGTGATCTGACGATCATGACGCAAGCGCAGGTGATGACGGTGTGCTACCCGGCAGTTTGCTCCAGCTCGACCAGACACCCGTAGACAAGCTCCGATCGCAGTAGTAGATTCCATTGCCGCCGCCCTGTACAGCAACGTACAATTGACCGTTCGCAACTACTACAGAAGGGCCGTTCGTGGTGCTTCCGGTCGGGATCCAATTCCAACCAGCCCATGATGCGCCATCCCACTTGTTCACGTAGATCCGATTGTTCGAACCTCTAACAGCCATGTAGACTTCAGTGTCTGAAGCCGGTGCAAGGCCCGGCTTAGAAGGCGTTGACCCAGATAGACGCAGCCAACCAATCCACATCATTGTATCCCGATTGAGTCTTCCATGCCAGATGCTTGAACCGTCACTTCCTCTCACGGCGAAATGAAGCGTTGAGGCGGTCACCGCTACCGCTGGCCCATCAGCGGTCTTACCTGGCAGCTTCTGCCAACCACTCCAAGATCCACCGTTCGGAAGAGTGCGGAGATAGATACTATCATCGCCGCCGCGAACAACCAAGTACAAGGTGCAGTCAGACGCAGCAGCGAGGGCAGGCGGAGAGGGTGTTGAGCCCGACAATCGTGACCATCCAGAGAAGGTCTTTGTTGAAAGCGTCACATAGCCGTAGTAGATCCCGTTGTCGTTGCCGCGGACTGCGAGGTGCAGTCTGGGGCCGCATGCGCATGCCGCTGGAGAATCGGGCGTCGAGCCCTGAACAGCGGTCCAGCCCGACCACGGTGCCAGGACGTCAGCCCCATGGTAGACCCGCCCATCGATGCCCCGCACAACCGAGCTCAACCTTGGATATCTCTGGTTAACCAGCTGATCGACTTCATTCCAGATTGCGGAATAGTAGCTATCATCGATGGGAAAACCCCACTGTCTGAACTGATCTCTCAAGTCGGCTCCTACCGAGGAACCTAGGGCAGCAACAAACAGCGTCGCTTGATCACTGTCAGACGTCACTTGAAATGAGTAGGGCGCATCCCTTGGAAGGAATACAGAAAAGAATCCGTACAGGCCGCTGTAACCGTACTTTGAGAGAATGACATCGATCATATCATCCAAGACGCTCGGCGTCATCTGACTATAGTCGGCTCCTCCTGCGACATACGCGTCGAGATCAGGCGTGGATCCAAAATGCCAAACAGACGATTGTATATTGCTCAAGATACCTTGAGGGATCACATAGCTCGAAGAGCGCTCCTTTAGCATCTTCGCAGCGTACATTCCCAGAGCCGTGGCCAAACCTTCAGTATAGACGAAATCGCTGCTGTGTCCTGACATGAACTGACTAGTCTTGGCACCTTCCCCGAGAAAGTTGTGACCGATCTCATGGAAGAAGACGCCCCATTGCGGTGTCCCGGAATCGTATGCGACGATCATGCAGCTATTGTGCACGAGCTTATCGACATCCGTTCCGAGTCTCACAGGATTGCCTGAGAGGCCACATGGTACAGTTCCATCGGCACCGTGTCCTGGATCATTCGCAAGGAACTGCATGTCGCCCTGAAACGGATAGATTCCCGTAGCCTCATGCTCCAGCTCATAGGCTATGTCAGTTATCCTGACAACATCCCAAGCGCTGAAGATCTGTTCATAATCGAAACCGCTAATTGGTTGTCGAGGGACATAGAAGGTCAAGTGTTTTGCCGCGAAGGCGTCGAGGGTCAAATCAAGCGTCGTCTGAGTGACTCTCACAACTGCAGCGTTGTTTGCGAGGATTCCATCTGCTTCCGCCGAAATGTAGGGGATGCTTGAGAAATCTGGGGGAGACTTTGTCGCGGTCACCAAGCCGTCATTAGAAACGGTCGCTACGGAGGGGTTGCTGCTAGAGAAATGCGTCGTACTTGGCAAGACATCATTTCCTGCAGCATCGCGGATTTCGAGCGCAAGGCTCCCTGTCGGATTGCCTGAAACTGATAAGAGTAGGATCGGAGGCAACAACCTCATGCTGCCGACTCTGATGTCAACGTGGTTCGAACTTAGTATGCCGTCTATCTTGGCGGTTGCCCAGCAATAGCCGAACTTTTGAGCTGCTGCCTGAGCCTCGCCTGTTCCACTGACGGACACCGCGGAAGGATCGTCAGCGAAGAAATTGATCGATGAGAACGGGATTGGGTTGCCCCCCGTGTCTCTAGCAATTGCGAACATCGATGCCTTGGTCATTCCATCACTGAGAGCCAGGTAGGGCGGACTGAGAGACACGTCTGAGATTACGCCTGGACCGGATGGTGTAGATGAAACTTGGGCAGCGGCATACGAGTTTGCCGAATCAGCGAACGCATCATCGAAGGTTCCTATCTCCCAGTTGAATTGCTGCGCCCCTCCGATCTGAGCTGTAGTAACGAGCGTGGTGACAGTGTTTCCGTCGAGAAAGACAAGTGTTCTTCCTCCGATATATGGCGGGTTTATTGCGTCAATGTAGCCTTGCCAACGCCCCTGATACAGTGCCACCCTTATGTTGTATTCGCTGCCGACGAAAACATGCCGTTGGCCTGTATTGATATTCTGGTCTGTGTCAACTAGCCAAAGATAGGTAACGGCGGCCGAAGTGGGATTTAGTGGCACAGTTGATCTCAACTTCATTTCGAATTGAAGCGAGGTCGGATTGGTCTGCAAGACCTTCGCCTCAACGACATCTACGTAGCCGTGCGGGTCAGGCACATCACCTGAGGGATCAGAGACCTGAGAGATAGTCGAGGCTGCAACCGTCTGCGGCACCGTTAGTGTTGTTACGGCAGTACCTAACAGGAGGGTTAGCATCAAAGCGGCTGGCCGTAACAGCCCCACCTTGGCGAGCGAAAGCATCTTCAATCCTTCCAAGAAACGATTATTGGTATCCTTACCAAGCAAGTCCTCTACGCTGCTAATCGGCTAGTCATCTTCTGCCGAATATAAGATCTCGAGATCCGGGACATAGAAGATTCTGACGTGACAGCCAGCAGTGGGTGAAGTCAGACGCACGGAAGCACAGTCGTTTTCCACACACAATTCCACTCTCTCCCACTCCCATGAGGGTTCAAATCTGGATGCCCGCACCAAGGGAGTCACACACACAGCTACTCCCCTCCTGCTCCTGACTCCGTGACGAGCAAATCAAGCATGCCACCGTCTTTCGCACTTTGCGCGCCAAGAGACCACTACTCCTCTTCAGAGTCTGTTCTTGGTGTCGGTGGGGGCGGAAACATCACCTTGAAGGCATCCAAACTGATGCCCATTATCTCCAGAGCGTCCTCCTTCGCCTTGACATTTCGAACGCCAAGCATCGCCCAGTATTCCTGTTCCCTAAATGGGTAACTCTTGGTTATCTGACCTGAAGAATCGACCTCGTGAACGGGGGCTTTCCCCATCTCTTCTAAGATAGCCGAGAGCTTGGCGTGAGAATAGTTGTTTCTGATATTGAAGCATTGATGCAGCTGACTGTAGACCTGAGTCGATTTTGGATCTCCGAAGCATTCAAGATTCCTGCAGTACTCGACAGCTTTTCTGAAATCAAGTTCATCGAGAAGGGGTGCTATTGCCTGTGAATTGGTCTTACCGAGTTTCTTATCAAGGAAATCTTCGAGAAACTGGCGAATGGCGATTTCTAAACAAGCGCCCGTCAACACTACGGATGCAATGTACTGCCCATAGAGAAAACATGTGTACAAGCTGTAGAATGCGCATTGTACAGTCTCAGACTCAGACGGGTTCAAATTGGCGGCTGGACACGACAACTAGCAACAAGCCGACATGGACTTGTGCTACCATTTTCGCGCCACCGAGCTGACCTAAGGGCTCAACCAGTCAGTTCAGTACAACTTCTAGAACAGGGCTGCTCAGAGGGACTGTTGACGCACCAGCCGCCACGATAGCACGCTCGAATTGACCACGAAGAATCGCGGTCCTTTTTGAAGTGGTCGTAGTGAAGGGGGCAACCTCTCGCCCGCATTCCTGGTGCGAATCGCGGCAGCCTATCCTTGACTGCGCATTGCTCGTTCAGGCGACCTGGATCAATAGTGCCGCATCACAAACTTCCGAGGGCACACATTCGCTTTGATCCCTTCGGGGAAGGATGGATAGTGGCCTCCGCTTTTCTTCACTGTGACAGTCCTTTTCTGTCTTAAGAGGACGCTAAGCGATGTGGAGAGCACAATCAAGAGAGTGGCTAGTCTGAGATCTTCGGGATGATCCTCAGGTTGCGAGTCTTGGTGACGGTGCAGCAGGCTTTTTTTGGGGCGGCATGGCTGACCCGCACGCTGTGATACACGTAGCGGCAAGGCTTTGGCATGGGCATAACGAATTGCAGGTCTGGAATACCCTAGCCATTGCATTCGAATCATTCGGAGGAAGAGTGGTTGTCGGGGGATTCTCCCCCTATCCTCGTGCGAGCAGCATTTCTTGTGGGTATCGTGATGCGCGTAAGCCGCGGAAACCTAGGTTGCGGAGAGTCGGTGCCGAATCCCGTTTCATCGCTTGATCTTCTTTCGAAGAACGCTGACTGTCACTATGACTACAAGCGCGAGCACGACAGTCGCAGGCAGAATGTCTGAGAACTCGGGAATTGGTTCTGTCGTCCATGTACAGTAGATTCCGTTGTCGGTTCCTTGAACGCAGAAGAAGACGAGACCCGAGCCTGGTGATCGTGTTGCCGGTCCGCTTGCAGTTTCGCCATTCATGTCGTTCCACTCTTGGCTGTTGTCCGCGATCGTAACCACACTGTACTTGATCGAGTTGTCAGCTAACCTGATTGTGATGCAGATGTGTTCCGGGTCCAAGTCGCTTATGGCGGGGGCACTTGGGCTGCTGCCGGTCAGCTTTTGCCATGGTTCCTGGGTGTAGGGAGCCGACATCAAGACCGTGCACCAGTAGATCCCGTCATCCGTTCCTCCCGTAGCGATCCACATGTAGCCTTCTCTCAGGAAGAACGATGGGCCGTCTTTGGTGGTGCCGGTCACCTTGTGCCAGGGCCCCTGAGTCCCATGGTTTCCCGCATGATCATGTCCCAGATCAGAGATCTTGATGCGGCTTGGAGTAGGATTGAATCATCTGCGCTAGGCCATCTGCTAAAGACACGCTTGCATACGATGGCAACTACCCGACCTCACCAGAAAGCACTGCAGAAGGCTCGATGGAAGCAAGCACTATGACCGCTACTATGACCGTTGAGAAAACGAGAGTCGAAGCGAAGATCAATCGCTCACGGAATTGTTCCTAGACGACAGGTAGGCTTCTCCGCTGGGACAGTCATTTGGCTAGCCTCGAGACGGAACAGTTGTGTTTCGCCTTCTTTGTGAAAAACAACCTCGTATCACTCAACAACATGTCGATCCGTTCGCGGACCGGGGCTGCTGACTTCTTCACCTACAATCTTCATTTTATGTTGGACGGCAAGGTTGTGATCATCAGGTGGGTTGATGAGTGGGCAGGCCAACGCGATATCCCGCAGACACTGACATTTGTTCAAGACTTCATGGAGAGACTTGTGGCTAGTCTAGAATCAGCATGACTGGGGACTGGTCAATAGAAACCTGGGTCTAACTTGAGCAAGTGCTATGAAAAGAAAGCCGCGGACTCTTAGAGTGGTGAAGGATCACATCAATTCGCCTACTCTTGCGGACAACTTGGCGACGGCAATCAGAGTAGCAATCGAGCGCGGAAGCGAAGGGACACTCCATGTGGCGGGAAACGAGAGGACCAGCCGATTCGATTTTGCTCGCAGAATCGCGGAATGCTTCGATCTGGACGAAACTCTGCTGGTTCCTGTAGAGATGCGTGATCTCAACTGGCTCGCAAAGAGACCTAGAGGATCTCTCACTCACAATGGACCGAAACAGCTCATGATTATCGCGTACTAACTAACGCCCTTCTAGCCTGCTCCGCGAATCACATTTGATCATGGGAGAGACCATCGTTATCTCTCTAGCTTGATGACGACTCGATGCGACCTTGAGTCCTGACCTTCCGTAGAAAAAAAGGAGCGAGATCCTGCCGCTATGGTTCCAGACTAGTGATTGCCGGCGAAGAAGGCGTGGAGCCTGGCGTTATGATCCATGCAGACCACGATGTTGTGCCTATTTGTTGCTTGATGGAGTAGATGTGATTGTCGCTGCCTCGAACTGTAACGAACACGTCTTCCTCGCTGCTACTACCTGCAACGGTTATTGATGGCGCAGATGGGGTGCTTCCTGCGAGCATGGTCCATCCCTGCCAGCCTGACGCCAGTAGCCACTTGTTCACGTAGACATGCCCGTTACTGCCTCTGACCGCCAAGTAGACTTCATTTGAGTTGCGAGCTGCAAGCGCCGGCCGGAAAGACGTTGATCCAGACACTCTTACCCATCCCTGCAGAACCCCTGTGCTCCGGACCATTCTATTGCGATAGATACTGGAGCCGTCGGTTCCCCTCACAGCCAGATCCAAGGCCGTTTCAGCAACTACCACTGCTGGCCCATCAATCGTAGAGCCTGGCAGCTTCCGCCATGCACTCCATGAGCCACCGCTTGACAGAGTCTTCAGATAGATCCCGTTGTCACTACCTCGAACAGCCAGATAGACCGTGTTGTCAGAAGCTGCCGCCAACCCAGGCGGCGATGGCGTGGAGCCTGATATCAGAGACCATCCGTGAAAGACTCTGTCTGAAAGCGTCACGTATCCATAGTAGATCTTCGAGTCTGTACTACGGACGGCAACGTGCAGTCTTGTACTGGAGACAGCGGCCGCAGGTGCGTCAGGAGTCGAGCCGGGTAGAGTGGTCCAAGCACCAGCTGTGGCCAGGTTCGCGCGATAGTAAATCTTGCTGTCCGAGCCACGAACCACCGAGTACAGCGGAGTCCAGTTGATGTCGAGAGTGTAAAATGAATCCATTACGTAGTATTGGGTACTGTCCGAATAGTAGAAATCGTCGTAGTTCACGTCCATCTTCATGCGAAACAGCCCGCTCCGACTGCCCGCTCCGGAATACCCCTCGCCCCAGCTGTTAAGAACGATCCAATACTTGTTGTTGGGGTCGTCGTTGTATCCAACGATGGTAACCGCGTGCCCGCCCTCGTATGCGTCAGCCGTGTGCCCAGCATAGTTGTCATAGTTGACTACGGTACCTATTGGGTGGCTGAAGAAGATAGTTTGGAAGCCAAGAGGGGAGCCTGTGCCGTACCAATCGTCATAGTTCGCGAGAAAGAAAGCGAACCACACTGCCTTATGCTGAAGAAGAACGTTCTTGATGTTGGCGATAGCTGTTGCTTGTCCTACGTCATGCGTTGTTATAGTCTCATATGTAATTGAGCTGATAGGATAGGCGGGCATCTTGGCAATATTGTTTCCGGCGACATTGGTATGACCGGTGTTACAATGTATGTCGTCGTAACCAGCTCCCCCATTCGCGTCCGCCCAAGCGGCATTGGTGTTGGACCACGGAACCGTGTAGCCCCACGGTGAGTAGAAGTTCACGAAGTTGCTCAGCCATCCTCCACAGCATGCCCAGTCGGCACCGGATCCGCCGTTGTAGTAGGAGTTCAGGAACTGGACTGATTCGCGATCATAGTTTATTCCATGGTAACTGAGGTCGGCCTCTAGGACAGCAGTGCCAGCCCAAGCCCAGCAATTGCCGCACGCCCACTGATCTCGCTCTGAGGGTACATACTTGATCTGATTGAGGATACTCCACGACCCAGTCGGGGGCGGTGTGACTGTCGGATCCATGTAGGCGGTCGCAGCGCTCCTGGTTTCCTCGATCCACTCTGCGCGCGTTGCCGGGTCAGGCCGCATCACAGCACGAGGAACATAGCCGAGATCCACAGTGTCAGCGGCAGGTATGATAACCCAAGACAATGAGAGATACAGCAGGATCAAAGCAAAGAAAACGGAAGTCTTCGCGAGATTGTTCAAAGAAGATCTTCCACATTGGGTTATACCCGCATATACTTAAAACGGTTCCCACGTCGTCAGGTCAAGGCAAAACGAGGCCACTCGTCAGCACGGATCGAGGAGGATGATTGGACTCTCCCGAACTAGGTTTGCTTGCTGCAGTTCCAGAACATACATCGAAGCCAGTTCAGGAACTCCCAGATCTTCCCGACAATCATGTCGAGTATTGCGTTTCCGCCCGTGTGCCCAGGCTTGACTGAGAGTTTCAGGTATGCAATGCGATAGTATTGTGCTGCGGCTCCTGGATGACCAAGCCGAAACTCAATGACATAGTCACCTGGAACGTTGGACGAAATGGAAAAGACTTGGAAGACCTGCCCGCAACCCGGCGGCGGTGGTTTCTCCTTCAAGCAGGATAGTGTGCCTGCTTCTGAACCAGCCTCCTTCACGACAACGCTACTCGGCACGCTCTCCACCCTCCAAAGCAAACCTGTCGTCGGGTTAGTCTCGAGACGGAACATTTGCGTTTCACCCTGTGCAATGACCATCGAGTAAGTATCAGAGGAAACGTCGGCACGAACAACAGCAAGCCCCGCCACCGTCAGTAACGTGAATAGGAGGAAGGCGGATGTGACCTTTAGACCGGCGTCCTGAAGCCACTTCATATGTTTCTCACCATTGATAAGTCGATTCTCAATTACGCTAATGTCGGGATAAGAGTTTAATGTTTGGAACAAGGCAGACGCGGGAGACCGCACACTCTGCACTTCTGAGAGTCTTGGGTATGCTCAACAGTTCCGCCACCGAGGTATGCTTCAGGTTCCACTGAACCCCTAGGCATAATGCTTGGATATTGCCAGCCATTACTCATACCCTCCGGCAACGGAGCGAAGACACGCATCGGAAAGAGTTCCCGGATTGCGGAGAGTGGTGCGGAATCCCGTCTCATCGCTTGATCTTCTTTCGAAAGATGCTGACTGTCACTATCGCTAGAATCGCGAGCACGACAGTGGCGGGCAGAATGTCTGAGAACTCGGGAATCGCTTGTGTCGTCCATGTACAGTAGATTCCGTTGTCCATTCCTCTGGCACAGGAGAAGAGCAGACTTGAGCCGGTTTGCATTGCTGGTCCGCTTAAAGTGTTGCCATCCATGCTTTTCCATTCGTGGCTGTTGTCCGCTATCGTGACTACGCAGTACTTGATTGAGTTATCAGATGACCTGACCTCGACGGAGATGTGGCCCGAATCAAGGTAGCTTATTGCCGGGCTGCTCGGCGTGCTGCCGGTAAGCTTATGCCATGTTCCTTGAGTGTAGGGAGCCGACATCAGGACCTGACACCAGTAGATCCCGTCATCCATTCCTCTCGTGGCAATCCACATGTATCCGCTACCTAAGGAGAATGATGGGCTGTCCACGGTGGTGCCGGTCAGCTTGTGCCAGGGCCCCTGAGTATAGGGACTTGAGAGCGAGACGTTACACCAGTAAACTCCGTTGTCCTCTCCCCTTATCAGGACATACATTATGTTCTCAGTCGCGTTCACGAATATTGCCGGACCGCTCAGGGTCGAGCCTGACAACTTGTGCCATGATGATTCTCCAGCAGACTTCCAGTAGATCCCATCGTCCATTCCCCTGGTGGCAAGGAAGGTTGACGTCTGCGTTCTGAAGACTGCCGGGCCACTGGGGGTGGAGCCACCCTCCTGATGCCACTGAGCTTGTTCGCCGGAAGTAGTGTTGAGATATGTCCAGACGGTCCTGTTATCGCTTGCTCTGACAGCAATATACATGAGCCAAGATGAGGACTCTAAACGCAATGATATGGCCGGCTTGTCCGGAGTTGACCCAGTCAACTTCTGCCACGTAAACGCACCGAAGCTCGGCTGAAAGCAAGTTGTCAGCATGATGATGAAAAGTATGGCCGCGATAAAGATTACCTTGTTCAAACGACGAATAAACGCGAATCCTCGCATTGACTGCTTACCTCTGACATATTCCGCACAGGATTTCAAGTTTTGGGTGCCGCCTGGTTCCGGTGTACCCGCCGGAACGAGTTCCGGTTCAGGCCTATGACACTGCGGTAGTGTATGCCAGCCCGCCCATAACGAGCAAAAAGGCAAACAGATTTAGTACTCTCAAGTGTGACATCTGCTACGAGCGGTAGAAAAGTCCGAGTATTGGGATGTATCCTTGATCAATATGGTACAGGCACCGGGTGACTGGAATTCCTATGGTCGCGCAAACCCTCCTCAAGTGCCTTGTTTGAACCGAACCTTGAGCCTTCGCCGCCAGCCAGCACGATCGCGGATCGTTCGTTGAGACACCCAACCACAGAAACGCAAAACAGGCACAAGATAGAGTGTGTCATACTACCGTCATCGTACCCGAAAAAAGGCGGGGATCCCGCTGCTAGTAGATATAGCCGGCAACGGCTGGTGGAGATGGCGTGCTACCTGGCATGAGGGACCAGGCGGACCAAGCTAATGTGGACAGGTCTTTCTTGGTAGAATAGATCTTGCCATCATTGCCTCGAACCACAACAAAGAGTTCGGTGCCATCGGCTCCTTCTGCAAGGGTTATGGACGGTGCGCTCGGGGTGCTTCCTGTGGGAACGGCCCCCCACCCAGACCATGCTGCACCACCCCACTTGTTCAGATAGATTTTGTTGTCAGCGCCTCTAACCGCCAAGTACACTTCCGAGTCCGAATAAGCTGCAAGTGAAGGCCGGGAAGGCGTTGATCCGGGCACTTTCGTCCATCCCGAGAAGGTCCCACTTGCCAGCGTGACTCTGCCATAGTAGATGCTTGAACCGTCAGCTCCCCTCACAACCACGTGAAGGTAAGTTCCTGCAACTGCTATAGCTGGTGTGTCATAGGTGTGCCCTGGCAGTTTCTGCCATCCTGTCCATACGCCGCCGGTGCCCTTGTTGTAGTAGATCCCGTTGTCATTACCGCGGACAGCCACGTAGACCGTGTCGTCGTATTTCGCAGTGATAGCTGGCGCCGATGGGGAAGATCCTCGTGGCACCGCTGTCCATCCGGAGAAACCCACAGTACAGTAGTACAGATATCCATAGTACAGCTTCTTGTCGCACGGCGACATGTACTCTTGTTGAGGATCCGGCGGCTGCAGCCGGAGCGGAAGGTGTTGAACCCGCAAGAATACCCCAGTAACCGGTCTTGGCCAGGTTCTCGCGATAGTAGATCTCGTTGTCTGAGCCGCGAACGACCGAGAAGACGGGGTTGAACTGCACATTCAGCGTGCAAAAGTCCATGATAGACCAAACGGCTTCTAATGAATCCAGCCCTAGTGGTCACTATGGCTCTCATAGAACAGAGTATTGCTCGATGCATCTTCTGTCTCTTGGCTACCTAGTTGATCAGATAACTAAACGGACTATGTGAGCATCCAGTAGATTCCGTTGTCCATTCCCCTGGCCACCCAGACCTCGCCATTCCATGATTTCACGCGCGGGCCGCTTGAAGTCATCCCCGGCAACTTTTGGAAAGAACCCTCGCCTGTCGATGGGTTGACCGACCAAGAGCCATAGATTCCGCTGTCAGCTCCCCTGACGCCAACCAAAGCAGAGGTCGAACTGTACGAGATTATCGTGGGGCTATCAATGGTAGCACCATGGGTCATTCTGATCCAGGCGCTCTGGACTCCACTCAATGCATCAACCGTGGTGATGTAGATTCCATTATCAGCCCCTCTAACAGCAACGTACAGTGTGTCATAGCCGTCGATGGCTGGGCCGCTCGGGGTTTTTCCGCTCAACCTGTGCCAAGGGCCCTGCTGCAGGTTGCTGAGTGTGATCCTAGTCCAGTAGATGCCATCGTCGGATCCCCTGACAACAACATACATGTACGTCCCAGTTACGCGGATGCTAGGGCTATCCAGGGTAGCGCCCGTGAGTTTGTGCCAAGGACCTTGAACCGGCGGATAGGCCAATGTGTCAACTGTGGTGAAGTAGATCCCGTTGTCCATCCCCCTGACCACAACATATAACGTGAAAGACGCCATGTCAATGGATGGGCCGCTCAGTGTTTTGCCTGTCAGCTTGCGCCAGGGACCTTGTGACGGTGTAGTCGGATCTGGGTTGACGTTGCACCAGTAGATACCGTTGTCAGTCCCCTTGACAGCAACATACATCAGATTCGATGAAACCATATGAAGTGCAGGATTACTGTCGGTTGCGCCAGATAATCTGGTCCATTGCCAAAAACCAGAGTGAGCGGGTTGAATGGGGAAGAGCAGAACAACAGCAACCATCAAGGCGGCAATGAAACAGCGTTTCCTCATGTAGAATCGATGATATCTGGACTTGCTCTAGCCATATAGGTGTATTCTTGCACGTCGACATTGAGGAGAGCACGAACAGAGATCAAGGGGGAGATTTCTAGTATCGATGTCAAGAGGAGTTGACTTATCAAGACCCGGCCATCTCACGGGAAGCACACGGACTCTAGGTTTAACTTGTCACAACCGATAAACAACTTCCTTCGGTTCTTGGTTTGGATGTATGTGTGCGCATCAAGGGACCCGCGCACAAAACGCCTCTCCCGCAACCGCTTGTTTCATTGTTTCAGCTAGAAGTCCAAAAGTATACGACGCAGACATCACCACCTATGTTCACTGTCTATGACAGATATCCTATACTTCTACACAAGCCGCAAGGGTCAGAATGAGACTCTCGTTTCCCGAAATAAATTCACAGAGCACCTAGTGAAATGATTATGGGAAATCACACTCATAATCATGACTGCCAATCCTTAAATGACCAGCGCGGGCGAATCTATCACTGGTCAAGATGAGGAGAGAGCTGACGCTTATCGTCACTTGCGGTATCCTTGTGTTGTTCTTGGTGAATCCACAAGTCGTAGCGAATCCCACAAATGCCATGATCGTGGTCCGCGGCTTAGATGGGAGGATATACCTGACTTACCCAGGTACCGGCGTATGGTTATCTCTACAGGGCGGGACGCCATCGCCGCCCTCCGTTTGCTCGAGAAATGGAATGGTTGTCGTAGTTGTGCGTGGCTGGGACAACAGAGTCTACGAACGAGATTACGTTTCAGGCTCTTGGAGCGGCTGGAGCGCCATAGGTAGTGGCCGAACCAGCGACCAACCTGCCTGCGTCATCATAAACGCCTACGGCGGTGGCACGGAACTCCATGTCGTTGTTAGAGGAATGGATAACGGAATCTACCATAATTGGCGAACTTTTCCGTCAGGTTCGTGGTCCGGCTGGGAAGATGTGCACGGCAAGACAGTGTTACCGCCGGTTCTTACCCAGGGAGGAGACAATGGACAGCTTCACCTAGTTGTGACAGGTGCCGATTATGGCGTCTATCATCGCTTCTTGTACTTCGCTTACGGAGAATACTACCAATGGGATCCTTGGGAGCATGTTGGAGGAAACAATTGTGCAGGAAAAACATATTCCAAGCCGGCGGCCGTGATGCCATTCAACTTCTTGCACGTTGTTGTCCGTGGAACAAACAACAAGATCTACCATTCTGCTTGGAGTTATGTCTATGACGAATGGGAAACCTGCTGGATCTCGGAGGGAGGAACCACCTACTCCTCCCCCGCGCTTGCAATGAGCGTTGTGGGAGGGGCGCGAGTTGATCTTTTTGTCAGAGGCGCCGACAACGGAATTTACCACAAGTTCTGTGATTCAGGCTGCGGCCCAGGACCGATGAGTACAGGCTGGGATAGTGCAACGGGTGCGACGATCGCCTCCCCCAATGCACTCTTCTTGGACAGCACATATGGAATCACAGTCTTGGGAACAAACGGAAGGATCTACTACAATACACTGACGCCAACATACTTGCATGCAGGAACGTGGTCCGGCTGGAGCAACCTGGGCGGCTCATCGAACTTCAACGCTGAGCTAGGAGCAGGATGACGATTTCGACGTATTCTATGAAGTTACCGTGCCGCCAACGCAAAGAAGCCGCAAAACAGCATGCAAAATAGATCTCTACCAGAAATCGAGGTAAGAAAAAGAGCAGCGTTGCGAGGACGGGGCATTTGTTCTACCTATGACAATCAGGTCGAATGCAAGTTCAAATATCATCGGAGCCGATGCAGCTCTAACTTGGCTGCGTAGCGACAACAGCTTAATACTCTCGAGACAGAATGTTAAGACGTACGGAAACTGAGATCGTGTGGTCACTTATTTGGCATCATCTTGGAATGTCCCGTTGGCGGTCGTCCTTGTCTTACTATCCGTCAATACTGTCGGAATCGAGCCCAACTATGCCGTTGATGTTTATCAGGTGGGTCAAGTAGCTGTGCAAGGAACGGACAACAAGATCTACCAGAAATGGAACTACCACCCGTGATCGTGATAGCTCCGCGGGTCGCATACTGCAATGTGTAATCTGACCTGCGCTGCCAATTCCGCGTAGACTTCCGATCCAAAACAGAGACCGTAGATTGCTTTCTCACTCAAACCCTTCAAAGCAATCGATTGAGCACTACGGGTTGCACTAGTCAACTTGTTAGCTTTCGCAATCAGCATGGCATGCGTTCATGCTTACGCACGCATCCAAAGTTGAGCAGCGTGTGGGAGTATCTTTCGCGAAAGTCGCGAAAAAGGGGGAGGTGTGGAATCGGCGGGCTCCCGCTACGGGACAGGGCCGACCCACACTATGATGCTTGCGAAGTAGATGCCGCTGTCGTTGCCCCTCACGCAGACGTACATCTCGTCGTTCCAGTCTGGGTTGACGAGCAAGGCGGGAGTTGAAGGTGTGCTTCCAGGTATCTTGGTCCAGCTGGCCCATCGTCCCATTTGAATGTCGTATGTGTTGTGGTAGAGTGCACTGTCCATACCTCTTACCATGACCTCCAGCATCGTGCCCGCGTCAGTGGAACGATATGCCTCGACGGGTGTATCGAGAGTTGCGCCGGGCACTTGCTCCCAATGAACCACATTGGGAGCCTCTGCATTCGTTCTGTATCCGTGCCAGATGGTGTTGCTGCCTCCCCGAACCATAAGGTCAACCCGTCCTCCGTCCGCAACCACGGCAGGCGTCGACAGAGTTGAGCCCGGCGTCAATTTCACCCAACCGCTCCAGGTCCCTGCAATGACTTTCAAGTCGTTGTGGTAGATGCCGTTGTCGTTCCCGCGGACGAAGACATACAATGTGCCGATCGACGAATCGTAGGCCAAGGCGGGCCGGTTAGGTGTGGAACCGTCCATGCTCGTGTCCCAAGACGAGCTTGCGCTGTCGTACTGCCATCCTGCCCCGCTGAGCCAATAGTTGTGCCGGAGCGCCCCGCTCCCGTCTACTCGAACGATCAGGTCGATCACCCCGGGCAGGGTTCTCACCAGACACGGGGAGGTACCCGTGAAGCTGCTCCTGATTTGAGCCCAGCTGCCCCATGCTCCTCCGGGTGACTGCATGCGATACCAGAACTTGCCGTCCATGCCTGCGACCACGACATGCAGGTTCCCAATGCTGTCTACTACAGCAGCTGGTTGGTCTTTGGTTGAGCCTTTCATGTCTTCCCAGCCTGACCAACCGCCCCCGACTCCAGACCACCAGAGTTTATGCCAGAGGTGGTTGTCCATTCCGCGAACGAACATGTGCTCTGCTCCGTCCCACCAGTCGTAGATCACAGTTGGCGCTGAGGACGTTGCACCGGGAACCTTCTCCCATCCGGACCAAGAGCTCGCATAGTACTGCGCCTCCAAGTACCAGTCCCAGCTTGGCGTAAAGGATGGATGCACCGGATTCAGCTGCCCGTCAGACCATTGCATGAAGCGGTAGGTCAGGCCGCCTACCCTCAGCTCGGACGGCGCGGAAATCGAAACGGCTGTTCCATCGAAGAACCGCTTCTCGAAAAATGTTGGCCACGAGGGCTTGGGCGTATCTTGCGTCTCTCCGTTGATAGTAATGGGCGCGTGAAGGTTGGACCACCTCAGGCTAATGTCATCCATGCCGTTCCCGTCAATATAGACGCCGTAGGTCGGAAACCCCGAGTCTCCGTCATCATGGAGTAGAAATGTCAGTCTGCAGGTCTGCCCGCGGAGGTCCCCGACGTTGATGCTCAGCCTTTCATAGTTGAACTGTCCGCCGGTATCAAAGATCCACTGACTATACACGTAGTCGGTCGGTGTCCCGAGGCGCCATTCAAACCAATCCCATGGATACCAGTCGATAGTGTCGATGCGATAGCGAAAACTAAGCCTCAGCCAGGTTGCGTCTGACGGCATCGTGAACTCGTAGTAGATGAAGCTCTCAGTCGCCGATCCGCCCGTACTGCCCAGAAGCTTAGCCGCATAGTTTCCCGCGTACACTGGCGAGGACACTATCTGCGGAGTCACTGAGGAATCCGTCCACCCGGTGCCCCAGCTGGTACCCCATCCGTTCTCGAACCCTCTGTCTTGGGCAGGTATATTGATCGGCCATTGCTGCCATGGGCCCCATGGGTATGCCTGCGAACGGATCGAGTATGTGAGCATGCCGTTATCTCGGAAGACCTGCCTAATGGTGGTTTCGTGAACGCCTGCGTAGGCGGTTCGATCAACCTGAACCATCGCATTGACCGCATCTCTGAAGCTTGCCCAAGGCCAGACGTAATATCCGGTTTCGATCGCGAGTCGATCAGTCACACCCCTTCCCAGGAGACCACGAAGCCGCCAAAGCGCGGCGGACCACATCTCGCCATCGTTATGCACCTCGTAGGTCATGTCTTCTGGATAGTGCTTCGTGCTGAACGTGTCCCGCATACAGTATGGATATGACCCGGTTGGATAGCCGAGCTCATAGCCAAACCACTCTGCAAGGCACCCCTCAGTGCCCGCCGCTCCCTGATCCAAGAAACTCGCAGACAAGTAGTCAGAGAAGCCTTCACTGAACGCGCCCATCTCCTCACTGACCCATCCGTTGAATAGGCCCTGATCACCGTGGATCGCGTGTCCGTATTCGTGAATGATGACGTCAGCATCCTCAGCTAAGTCAAAGGGATACGCGTCGTCGCCATCCCCGAAATGTAGTCCGAGATCCGATGATGAATAGAATGCGTTCACGAACGCCCCGTAGTGGGCGTGTGCTGGAACCGGATAGTTAAGCAGCCAGACCTCACCGATCTGTTGAAGGTAGCTGTGCATCCAATCGACGTAGTAGTAGACCATTACTTCCTCGAAGCGGTCGTCAGCTCTCGTGTAGTAGTATAGTCGACTGGCGTTGTCGGCTTGACCCGCGGACTTGTACCCGCCCACGATTCCTGTCGCATTCAGATCGACGAAGCTCCCCATCAGCTTTCCAGTCCCAGGGTTGAGGTGAAGCAGCTGCACTCGAGTCTCCTGCTCGGTCAAGATGGTATGATCGTTGTCGTCTGGCGCAGGCCAAGCCAGGTTGCCCCCCGTCTGGATCGGGTTACTATAATGGAAAACATCGCCCTGGCCGGTGTCGTAGAGTATCAGGTTCTGTTTTGATATGATCTTCCCGGTTGGGCCGTCGACTAGGATCGACCAATCACCGAGAGGCTTCAAGGTTGGAACACTGACGAGCCAGCTCACCCTAGCGACCTGAGGTTCGGTCGAGGTTTCGCTGGTTGGCAGGCTGCCGCCGTTCGAGTGTCGAATTGTGGGCGTCTGCACCACGTAGAGAACCTGTTGGGTCTTCGGCGTTCCCCTCGGCGTTACCGTGGGGGCTATGGCCGCGATCGCGTTATTCAGGGCGGTCTGGGCGTCGATCTTGCTGTCGATCACACGGGTCAGGCTCTTGAATCTAGTCACTGCATCGACGGCCCGGAGCCCGTCTTTCGAGATCATGACTGACGCAGTTGTATTGTACACCCGGAGACCGTTGTAGGTCTGCGAGAACCGGGTAACGTAGAAGTCAGGAGCCTCCTCGACATTAGAAAGCTGAATCTCCGGAATCTGGTTTTGAACTCCGAAAGTCGCGGCGTTACCTTGCAGATAATTCCTAGCGATACTCTCAAGGGAGGCCTTGTCGGCTGAGCCACGCATTGCGTGAGCATCCTCTGAAATTCCAGGCATACTGGAAGTGAGCAGAATGAAAAGTACAGCTATCGCTAGGGTAGATGATTTCACATTCTTTTCTCTCTTCTTTGCTGGCAACTGATCGCCAGCAATCCGGGAAGTCTCGTCATGTTAGCTTAATTGACTTGTGGAAAAACAGATCAGAAAAAACAGATCAAGACAGATGCGTCCTCAGTTCGGCGCACGCGCGTCTGAACGCGGTATCGTCCTACTTGGGAGGCGAGTCAATACCGCGTCTGCGAAATGAGGTCAATGACAAAGTAGCGATCAGCGCCATCAATCCAATCAAGACTGGCTCTGCAAACTCCGGCACAGTGACTGATGAAGACCAGTCTCCCCACCCGTGGATCGTGCAGTGCGCCCTCGCATTAACCGTGAGTTCCTGCCCTGCCGAATAATCCCTACCTTCGCAGAGCACAGCTGTGGCCGTGAACACTTCACTGGACTGTGGCTGAAGATCGATCGTCTCTGTTGTCTTTTCCTTGAGGATCTCTATCTTGTCCACGTAGTGACTTCCTGTGGGGCCTGCGTGTGTAACCGTTATTATGAGCAGGAACCCACGACCGGCAAGGGGAGTACCACAATCGACGATCGGCTGAGCTGAAAGACCTACTACCTGCGGGACATTTGCAAACGCGACACTCGGCGAACCGAGCAGCACTATCGCGGCGACGAGCAGCAGCAAGTTGAATTGGATTCGTCTTGCCATGTTGCCGACCCCACTGATCTAGGGTCCAAACGGCTAGTTCAGTCTAGCGGTTAGAACGGGTTCTGTCTGTTATCCCATGACATATTGCACACTCATGAGTTTGAGAGAGTAGAGTGACTGAATTGTAACGCGTTCCGGCGCGGCGGTCTCTTCACCTGCGACTCCAAGTCAGAGTTTGGAGTCGCTGTCATGCTCATCAGCGGCAAGGAGTGGTCATAGATATGGTAGAGAAGGGAAAGAGTAGCTTCGGAGGAGGAAGCATGACCAATACAGTGGTTGCGGGCATAGATCTCGGGGATACGAAGAGCCTTGTTACGGTTCTCTCTCCAAGCGGAGATGTAACTGACAGAATCTCGTTTGCGATGACTGAGGAAGGATGCATGTTCTCTCTCGCCGACACTCGCATAGTCAGAAATGTTCTCGATCAAGTTTCTGCATGACTCGTACGAAGAAGGACGCTTGCGACTACGCTAGGGCTGGTGACGAAGGCGTCGAGCCCGACAGCTTGCTCCAACTCGACCATGATCCTGAAGGCATGGATCGGCTGCACCAGTAGAGCCCGTTGTCGCCGCCTTGAACCGCAATGTACAGTGTACCATTTGCCACAGTCAATGATGGACCATTCAATGTGCTGCCAGTGGGAATCTGATTCCATCCACTCCTTGCAGCGCCGTCCCATCGGTTCATATAGACACGATTGTTGGAGCCTCTATCCGCCAAGTACACCTCAGTATCGGAGACGGCTGCAAGCGTCAGCCTACTCGGTGTCGAGCCAGGCAAACGAGACCAACCCAGCCAAGCACCAGTGATCCTATCCATTCTGCCATGATAGATACTGGAACCATCGCTTCCCCTGACGGCGAAATGGAGAACAGAACCTGCAACCTCCATAGCCGGGCTGTCAACCGTAGAGCCCGGCAGTCTCTGCCATCCGCTCCACGAGCCGCCGGTTGGCAGAGTATTCAGGTAGATACGGTTGTCCGTGCCGCGAACAGCCAAGTACAACGTGCAATCTGGAGCCGTAGCCAAGGCAGGAGCTGATCGGGTGGTGCCTGACAACCGAGTCCACCCAGAGAATATCTTAGTTGACAGGGTCACATATCCATAGTATACCCTATTGTCGCTGCCCCGAACCGTGAAGTGCAATACTCCCCCGCAGACCGCTGCAGCAGGAGAATCAGGCGTCGTGCCAAGAAGAGTGATCCAGGAGCCGCTTAGATCAACGGCATAGTAGATGTGGCTGTCTGCTCCACGAACGGTCCAATAGACCCCTGATGTCGATGATACGACTGCAAAGTGGGCCTTTAGCCTGCCGTTGTCTGAGACTGTCATGTAGGTGTCTGCAGACGCAGCATTGTCAACAGATACTCCGTTCGCCTCCCAGGAAACAAACGAGTATCCAGAAGGAGGGCTAACAACTACGTGGACACGCTGACCACCAGGGTATGTTTCTGTCGTTTCATATGTTTTGCTTGCACCGTCGGCAGTGATGGTGGCGGAGGTTGGGTCAGTGTAGAAGGTTACCGTGTATGTTGGGATGACGTTGAAGTTGCTTGTCGCCGAGTCGGTTGGACCCGCATCCATCTGAATGGTCACCGTGTAGTCTCCCGCAGGTGCGCTTGAATCGACCGTGAAGCTTCCAGTCAACGTGCCAGCTACGATTGAGCATGCCTGCGAAGTGAAGAGGCCCGGGGGGACAGGTGTCAAGACGCAATTGGTGCCTTGGTAGTTCGAGCCGGAAACTGAGACGACTGTTCCTGCCGGACCTGAGACTGGTGTCAACGCCAACGTTGCCGGAGCTAACTGAGAAGTAGAGCTGGATGAAGTCGTCGTGGTTGTTGTGGTTGAGCCTATCGATTCTGTGGAGAATGTCGAGGTGCTTGTTGATTGAGTAGTGGAGGACGTTAGTGTGCTCGTCGATTCAGCAGTAGAGGATGTCGACGTGCTTCTCAATTCAGTGGTGGAGGATATTGAGCTTGAGCGCACTAGAGATCGTGAAGCCGCCGGTCTTTCTTCGGTTAGAAACTCATCACCCAATTAAGGAGAACTAACTGAAATTACCGGTAGTAGATTTTGTTATCAGTTCCGCGAACAAAGAGCATGTTACCGTCAACTGCCGGTGCAGAGGTTGTTGAGCCATAGTAGAATAACCAATTGCTATCCCACAGGAGAGTATTCAGGTCCATACTTTTGAAGTACACTCCATTATCAGCGCCCCGGACAAAAAGATTCAGCCACCCCGAAGATGCCCAGAGAGCGGGCCTATCAACTGTCGCTCCACCCAAACTAACCCAGCTAGCCAACCAGCCAGAGCCGCTACTCCATCTATTGCAGTAAACTTTGTTGTCCGTTCCGCGAACAGCTAGATTGAGAAATGTGCTGGGTGACGTGACAGGTTCCAGCGTAGGAGCAGTGTTTGTTGCTCCTGAAAGCCGAGTCCAACCAGCCCATGAAATCGGATAACCAGACAGACTTCCTATCCTATGGTAAACTCCGTTATCTATGCCGCGGACGACAAGGTGCAGATTACTTCCTAGGATAGCTATTGCTGGAACATCGTTGGTGGCGCCTGAAACCTTAATCCAGCTCCCCCAAGTAGCTGCCAATGAATTGTAATATATCCCATTGTCCGCACCCCTCACAAACAAGTATAACATGCCATCGTACGCGGCTAGAGCAGGTGCTGACAAAGTGGCGCCTCCCACCTTGGTCCAAGTTGTGTCCCAAGGCCCAGAAGGTAAATGGAACATCTTATGATACAGCCCATTATCTGCTCCGCGCACGACAACGTTCAGGTAGCCAAACTGATATGCTAAAGCCGGCTGATCATACGTCACTCCACCTAACGATATCCAGCCGCTCCAACTGCCAGTTGGGCTTGTTCGATAATTGTGGTATACCTTATTGTCTGCTCCGCGAACGATGACATCGGCCCGTCCCCCTTGTACCGCTGCCACCGCGGGCGAGGATAAAGTAGCACCTCCAAGAGAGATCCACCCCACGGCATGAACGCTTGGAAGCAGAGAAGCTGACAGAAGCGTAGACAAGAGAACAATCACCAGGACCTCCCTGAACAACTGGTCCAGATAGGCGATAGTACCTGATTTATCGCGCTCCTTTTCGGGTTTCTTCATTGAGAGGCCTTCTGACCGGCTGAGATATCGGGACCGCTCAGGATTTCAGACTTTCCATACTGGCTCCACACACACAGAAGTCGGGCAACCTCCAAGAGGTCTTCGCGACCGGTCCGGAATCGGCCTTCAATTTCGGCCGCGGTTTCATGGCCTTCAGGAAACCTATGGAAGACGGATCAGCGGCAAATACGCATGCTCTAGTAGAACTTGTCTCTTCTTGCCGCTCGGAGTATGATAACTTCGGCGTTCTCGAAGTTAATCGTGAAGGCGATCCTGTATTCGCCGACTCTTCGCGTGAGAAGACCGGTGACCCGGCTGACCTTGGGAGAGTCTCGGGAAAGCCAAAGTAAGGTCTATTAAGCCGTACTCTGGTAATGCTGGCGGGTAACGCCGTCGGTGCGGACAATCACGGTGAAGGTT
>Ga0315289_10001154_pt1 | contig 41269 bp, 34 predicted proteins | sample YL17G11_40_MG_FD_203452 | JGI IMG/M metagenome (GOLD analysis project Ga0315289, IMG submission 203452) | Sediment microbial communities from Yellowstone Lake, YNP, Wyoming, USA - YL17G11_40 | ecosystem: Environmental > Aquatic > Freshwater > Lake > Sediment | place: USA: Wyoming | collected... | reverse complement strand
TTTTCCGGCGGTCACCCTGGGCCTCAAAAGCCGGGGACTCTGCCCTAACGCAGCTTTCCATCCACGTGCCGATGAGCTAAACTACTCACGCCGCAGCCAAAAGCAATCCTCGGGCCGAACAGTATTGGGACGAAAGCATGGCCTGGAGGTTCTCAACAAAAGCGGCATCGTACTGCTTGTTGCCTGCTGGGAAGCTTTTGTCGAGGACTTGGGAGCGAGCGCATTTGACCACATGCTCGCCAATGCGACCTCACACACGACTTTCCCCGACTGTGTTCTCGCTAAGGCGACTCATGACTTGAGGGAGGCACAAGACGCCCGAGAGATCTGGAAGCTGGCAGGGGACGGCTGGAAGACTGTCCTGAAGGCGCACAGAACGGATGTGATTCAGGAGTACACGGCAAAGCTGAACACTCCAAAACCGAAGCAGGTCAACGCGCTCATCGAAGCGCTCATAGGCCTATCGGGGCTTTCGTCAAGATGGAGATGGGAGGGCACGTCGGCGGATAAGGCGTCCGAGAGACTCACGAAACTGGTTGAGCTACGCGGGAGCATCGCCCATCGTGTGTCCAGCGCAGAGCCCGTTCACAAGGCCGATGTCAGCAACTGCATTGCCTTCGTCTACCGACTGGCGGTAAAGTCGAGTAATGCGGTTCGGGAGCACATCTTGGCACGCACAGGGAAATCCCCTTGGCCGCGCTACCGGTTTGGAAAGGTCTCATAGCGACGAGCATCTGTGCCCGTGCGCAGCGCCGCAGAGGTCTAACGTTATGTAGATTGACGCGCGAGTCGGTCCACGGTGCGGATCTGCGGTTCTGGAGCCCCGAGGTACGGGGCCATGATCGGTGCGACGAGTTCCTGGGATAGTTCAAACGAGCGCCGGCCGCCCCGACCATCCTCTGACCGAACTCTTAGGCGACTGCGCCGGAGGGGTTTCTTTTCGCTCTGGGCGATTCGGAGTTGCCAGCCTGTCGGCCTCGTGATAATATGCATACGGAAGGCCCTGCAATCCGAAGATGGGAGCGAATCGGATGGGCATAACGCACGTCACCGTCAAAGTATCGGACTTCGCCAGGCAAGGCACGCCGTACGAGGCAGACTTCCTGGTGGACACCGGGTCCATTGACTGTATGGTTCCAAGCGCCCGGCTTCTGGCCGCAGGAATCAACCCGGAACGCAAAAAGGTTTACGAACTGGCCAACGGGGAGTCGGTGGAATACGAAATCGGTTTTGCCCGGATCTCATTCATGGGTGAGGAAACGGTAGGCACTGTGATCTTCGGCCCGCCCGCGGCGGAGCCAATCCTCGGCGTTCTGGCCCTTGAGAGCGTGGGGATCGTCGTTGATCCGAGAACACAGACGCTCAGAAGGCTCCATGCCAGCCCGCTAAAGATGCTTGTGCGCCCGGGTGAAATGACACGACGCACGCCGCGAGGGAGGACGTGGCGTCGAAACCACGTTGTTGAAGTTCCGCAAGATGTAGCCGCTACGCCATAGGGAGCAAGTTCTTGACGAACGGTGGCGCTATCGAGTTGTTTCCAGCCGCGCTTTCTGCTCGACTCCGTGCCTGTCCCCCTGCTCTACCGCTTCGCCCCTTCCCCGGAAGCCGAAGTGGTCAGTCCCCCACAATCTGCACAAAAAGCTCCCGCTCCCGCGCCCGCACGTCGAAGTCGAAGAAAACAATCTGCTGCCACGTCCCCAACAGGAGCCGCTTGTCCCGGAACGGAATCGTGACCGACGGCCCGACCAGCGACGCCCTTACGTGGCTATGCCCGTTCTTGTCGTGCCAGCGCTCCTCGTGATGATAGTAGTGGTCGCGCGGCGCAAGCTTCTCGAAGGCTTCCTTCATGTCGTTGACCAGCCCAGGCTCGTATTCCATCGTAGTCAAGGCGCCCGTCGAGCCCGGCAGGAACACGGTTACGATCCCGTTCACCACGGACGAGTCGGCAAGGATGTCAGCCACATCCCTCGTAATGTCCACCACGTCCATTTCGGCTTCGGTGCTGAATACGAAGGTTCTGGTCTCTACCATCACGGTGTTTCCGCACGCTTAGGTTTAAGAACCGCTCCTGAACGCGACACCGGTATCATACACTACGGAGCCCGCAATGGAAAACGCAAAGACCGCTTTCCGACCCCCTGCTCCGCCGTTCCTGCGCCTCCAGGGCCCGTACGTGCTATAATGGCCGGCGGTGTACAACTCGGAGGCGCAAAATGGCAACTCGCTTGGTGACGGCCTTACTCCAGAAGGAGGACGATGGGTGGGTCGCCTTGTGCCCGGAACTGGACGTTGCAAGCCAGGGCGATACCATCGAGGAGGCGAAGGCGAACTTGCGGGAGGCCGTTGAGCTATTCCTGGAGTCTGCCAGCCCGGCAGAAGTCCAGGAACGGCTTCACGCAGAGGTCTACCTGACCGGCCTCGAGGTAAACATAGGCTGACTTGCTCAACTCAGCCGATCGCGAAGCCATTAAGCCATTCGTCAGGGCCGCTTCCCGCGCCGCCTCTTAGAGACGTGACCCCGCGCAGCTAACGTTGCCCTACATCCCGCCGTCAGCCTCCTGTTTCCCTGCTCATCCTTCGGCGCTGTGCTACTTCGCAGGCGACAGATCCCAGACCAGCACGGTCGTATTGGTCATGCCCGTCACCAGCCGTTTCCTATCAGGGAAGAAGGCAAGCGATAGGACCGTGCCCTGGTCTTTCACATCCAACTTCACCAACTCGCGGCCTGTGGCCGTCTCGAAGACGCGCAGTGTCCTCTTTTCCTCGTACGCGGGCGCCGTCGGCCGGAACATCGTGCGTGAAGAGGCGGCCAGCAGGGCATTGTCCGCCGAAAAGACAGCGGGACTCAGATATTCACCGGGCACAGAGATGCTCCGAATCGTCTTGCCGGTCACAGGATTCAAAAGAGTGACCGCGCCAGCCTCGGGATCGAGGTCAACAAGGATTTTCGCATCCCGCGATAGGCCAACAACGGTTGTGGGCAGGTTGCCTGGCAGTTCGACAACTGGCCTTTCGGTCCCGGCCGGGATGTCCCACGAGTAGACCGTGCCCCTCCCACCACTGACACAGGCAAGCACCTTGCCATCGCCGGAGAAGGCCATGCGCTCGCCCCGCCCCTCAACGGGACCAAGATTCAGGAGGTCCTGTCGCGTGCCGACCTGCCAGACGCGCACCGTCGAGGAAGCTGGCGTCGGAAAAGGGGGGTAGGAAACGTACACGGCGGCGAGCAGGCTGCCGTCCCGCGAGAAAGCCACGCGGTTTGGCGCAACGCGCCAGTCACCGGGGAAGCTTTGGACTTCCTTGCCTGAGGCGGAGTCCCACAGGCGCACCGATCCATCCGAGCCGGCCGAGGCCAGGAGCTTTCCGTCTGCAGAGAATGCAGCGTCGTAGAAGCCGCCGCGGTCGGCACGCACCGCGCGGAGGCGCTTCCCCGTAGTTGCGTCCCATAGCCGGATCCCGTCCCAACTGCACGAAGCAATTATGGCGCCATCTCGAGAAACGCCCACGCGCTTCACCACGTCCGTATGCGCCTCGGCATCTTGGACAAGAGGCTCTCCCGTCCCGACGTCCCAGAGGCTGACAGCAACGCCCGGCCCTCCAGTGGCAAGGACCTTTCCGTCAGGCGAGAAGGCCACAGCGCCGTAGGAACCCCTATCGTCACGGCGCGCGGCCAACGTGCGTGTCCGGCGCCCCGTGGCCGGGTCCCAGAGCGCGACATTGCCGAGGCTGGCGACGGAGGCCAGCATTCGGCCGTCAGGTGAGAAGGCGATGCCGCGCGCGCCTTCGGTCGCATGCGCTTCAAATTCCAAGAGTTTCTTTCCGGTGGCAGGATCCCATATCCAGATATGTCCCAGCGTGCGAGGCTGTCCCTCGCCTGTCCGCTCAGAGCGCGCACCGCTCGAGGCGAGGACCTTCCCGTCTGGCGAGAAGGCGACTGACTGAACGTACCCGTCTGCGACGCTCATGGTGAGCGGCTCCTTCTCCGATCCGACCTCCCATATCCAGACTTCGCCGCGCACGCTGCCTACGGCCAGCAGCTTCCCGTCAGGCGAGAACGCGAGGCCGCCAATCCCCATGCCTATTGTCTTAGGGGGCGCGAATGGCGTTTCGATGAACTCCAGTCCCTTCTCCATCTTCCACAGGTATACCTTCCCCTCTTCGCCTGCCGTGGCGAGGGTCTTGCCGTCCGGCGACATGGCCGAGTGGGTGACGCCCAATCTGTTGCCGGGGGCCGACATGACTACAGTTCCGGTGGCCAGGTCCCAAACGCGGACCTTGTCTCCAAGGCCGCGGCCTCCCACGAACAGGCGCCTGCCGTCAGGGGACACCGCAAGGGCCATGCCCCAGTGCCATGAGTCCCCGAACTCTGCGGTCTGCCTGCCTGTTGCCACGTCCCAGACGCGAATCTTGTCGTCGAACGCGCATGAGACGAGGTTCCTGCCGTCAGGTGTGAAAACGACTCCCGTGACCGCACCGTCATGCCGCAGGCGCGTCGTCCCCAGCCGCATCAGCGCCCCGGCCGGCAACGGCCGCTCCTCGGCTGACGCGTCGTCTTTGGCCGCTAGAACGCCACGAGCGGTGAGGACAATGCCAGGCAGCGAGATACCCACCATCAGCGCAATCAGCACGACTGCGGCTATCGAGAGGCGGGCTGTGCGCCGCAGGTCCGAGAAGATCAGGACGATGCGGCGCCTTAGGTCCTGAAAGGATTCGGTCGCAGTCACCACGGGCAGCACATGATGCCTGGGCCTGCCGCATGCTTCCGCAGCCGCGACAAGCGTCTCAGCGTAAAGACTGCGGGGCGCGTTCGCGAGACCAAGGGCGCAGTCGTCGCACGCAGCCTCGCGCTCAAACATCAGGCGCCGCTTCGCCAAGTGAAAGGCCGGGTGGAAGAAGTACGGCACTTCGCAGAGCGCCAGCATCCAGCCTGTCACTGCGTCGCGGCGGCGCAGGTGGGCGAACTCATGAGCAAGGACGGCTCGCAATTGGTCACGCGATATCCGCCTGACCAGCCCTGCCGGAAGCACCACAGCGGGCCGGGCCACGCCCCACACGAACGGCGCCACTTCCTCCTCCGTCAGGAGCACATGAGGCGGCTGCCGGAAGCCGAGCGTTAGCGCAACTTCGCAGGCGACCTCAGGCAAAGCTGGATCGGATGGGCCTGAAGCTCGCCCCACAATGCCCCGCATGACATGGCATCCCCTCAAGAGCCTCACAAGCGCGAACGCCATGCCTCCGATCCAGGCCGCCATGAGCAGGCTCCAGACGGTCAGGCGCACCGGCACGGTCCCGCGGCCGGATCCGGTTGGGGGGAGTGAAGCTGCGGCAGCAACGTGTTGTGGCGGCACGTCCAGAGCCATCTCCGCAGGCACAAAGCCCCAAGGTTCAACAGCCGTTGCCACTGGTGGAAGGGAGACAAGACCGCCCGGCTCGCCCGGCAGAACCGGCAGACTCACTGTCACAAGAGGCATCGCCATCAGCCGGAGAGGCACTAACATCCAGAGCCAGAAGCGCACGGCCGCAGGCAGCCGGCGAAACAGCAGCGTCAGCAGCAGCACGACGAGTGCCAGCAGGGCGCTCTGCCACAGAACCGGCCACATGCCGCATGCCCAGCGTTCGGCCAAACCGTTGACGTACCCGGCAAGAGCGGTCATCGCCTTCCCTCCCCCGATTTCTTCTCGAGGCTACGCATGATCTTGCGGAGCGTCTCCGCCTGTTCCTCGGTGAGGCTCCCGGCCTCTGCCAGGTGCGCCACGAAAGGAAGCGGCGAGCCGTCGAGGACCTTATGCACGAAGTTGTCAATAAGGCCCCCTACGACCTTCCCGCGGTCCTGGGTCGTGGAGTAGTGGTAGATGCCTCGTCGCTTGCGTCGCTTCAGGAGACCTTTTGCGTGGAGGCGCTGCATGACGGTGAGCACGGTGGTGGGCGCGTTCCCCCGGTGCCGGCCTATGATCTCTGCCACCTCCACCACCGTGCACGGCTGGCGCTCCCAGATGACCTTCAGCACCTCCAGCTCCAGCTCCCCCACGCTACGTTCTCTTCTTGCCATCCGGAGTCTCCGATCCGTCGCTCCCCAATCGTACTACTCTTGTCGTCGCACGGACATCATACTACGCGAGTAGTCCGCTGTCAAGCCCGAAAATGCGCTTGTTCGGAATAATCGTGGGCACGTTGACACCTGCGCTTGCCCGCGTGGAACCCGAGGCCAGGATGGACGCGCCTCGGCGGCCTCGGCGGTACAATTTTTATCTTCTAAAGCGTCAAGGGCCAAATGCGCCCAAAACGGACACTCGCCCTTCACAGAACGTGTATGATGGGTCCTGGTGAGAAGGGCTGCCTCCGGCGAGACGCCGGGGGCTGTCCATTCAATAGGATGCCGAGGCGGCGCCTCGGGCGGGTAAACTTCATGCCCCGCCCTGCCCTCGACTCTGCGGCTCAGGCTTGAAGAGAGCCAAGCCGAAGGGTTGAGTCTTCTGCGCCTCGGGGAAGCAGGTCCGCGTGTATGTGTGTCCAAACCCTGGCCGTCGTTGGGATAGGAGCCGAATCAGTGGACATCAGTGTAAACCTATGGCCTCAGGTCTTTATAGGCGGCCGTTCGGTCGCGCCAGCCCTCTCGCCTCGAACCGCCGACGTTGCCGATGCGGCAAACCATTCAGTTGACGAAACGAACCTAACTTCACGCAGCCCCTTTGCGCTAAATAACTTGCGCCAAAAAAGTCCCGCGCAGAGGTCGCACGGAGCCCTTGGAAGGCATCCGCAGGCCGCTCCGTCCTCGGAAAAGCCCACTCTTGGCACGCTTTTTTCGCATTTTGGCGCAGATTTCCGGCAGGAATGCCGCGAATGTTGGCCCACCCGGCCGGGAGAAGGGCCTCTGGTCCGCCTGAAGCGGAGCCGGCAGGCCGCATTGTCGCGCACGGTTTCGTCGTGGCGTGCGGCCGGTTTCTCAGCCGGCCCGGCAAGGCTTTCTCGGCGAGACGGCGGCGTGCCGTGCGCCGGCCTCGTGGCGGGTGCGTCTGAGTGCGTCAAACAGGCTACGAAAGGCACCGAGACTGCTGCCTTTCGGCCCCGGTCGGCGTCGGCACCGGCGCAGTGCCGACTCGCTCCAAGCTTCAACTTGGGGCTTGAGACCGCGCTCTGCGGTGACATGAAAGGCGGCAGTGGGCCGGGTATAATCGGGCGATTTTACGGCGTGCGTCCGCATAAACGGGCCTTCGCCGCCGCCCCTGGGCAACGAGCGCAAGGGAAGGGCCTATGGCATCCCAGCAGATAGTCTTCGACGTGCCTCCGGGACAGTTCGACGGGCGCGTGGTCGCGGCATCTTCCAAGGTCCCCATCGTTGTGGACTTCTGGGCCGAATGGTGCACACCGTGCCGCACGCTGGAGCCGATCCTTGAACGCGTCGTCGCCTCTTACCAGGGGCGCGCCCTCCTGGCGAAGGTGAACGTGGACAAGGATCCGCAAACGGCCGTCCTCTACGGCGTCCAGAGCATCCCGGCCGTCAAGGTCTTTCGCGGCGGCCGCATCGTCGGGGAATTCATGGGGGCGCTGCCGGAAAGCGAGGTGACGCGCATACTGGCCGCCGTGCTGCCGTCCCGCACGGACGAGTTCGTGAACGAAGGCGACCGCCTCGTAGAGACAGGGCACATAGAGGAGGCTGAGAAAAGCTTTCGTAAGGCCCTTGAGGAGAACCCCGAGCACACAGGCGCGCTTCTACGGCTGGGCACAATGGCAGCCGAGGGGGGCGACGCTGCTCAGGCGCGCAAACTGCTTTCGCGCATCGAGGAGAACGCCGCGGAATACGACGCCGCCCAGGGCGTGCTCGCGCGGATCGAGTTCGGCGACCGGTGCCGGCAGAAAGGCGGGCGCGCCGCCTGCGAGCAAAAGCTCGCCCGGAAGGCAGACGACGCAGAAGCCCGCTACGACCTTGCATGCTGCCTGGCTGCGGAAGGCGACCACGGGCGCGCGCTCGAGGAGTTTCTAAAGGTCGTCTCAAGCGATCGGAACCTGCGCGACCAGGCGCGCAACGCCATGGTGCGCATCTTCTCTCTCCTCGGCCCTGGCAGCGAACTGGCCGCCGCTTACCGCAGGAAGCTGGCGAGCGCGCTCTACTGAGGCGCGCAACGCTCACATCGCTAACGCCGAGAATCCACTGGAGGCGAACATGGACGTGGATTACAAGCAGGATTTCGACGAAGCCGCCGAGCGGGTCGAGGCGTGGTGGCGCGGGGAACTCCTGGACCGGGTGCCGATGAAGGTCTTCGCGCCGCTGAAGCGCGCCCCCTCGGCCGCCCCAGAACCTGAGGATCTGCAAAAATGGTGGACCGACCCGGAGTGGGTCATTCCCCGCTGGGAGGCGCACCTCGAGGCTACGTACTATGGCGGCGAGGCGATGCCCATCATGTACCCGGTTTCAACCGGCATGGTGGCCATCATGGCGGCCTATCTTGGATGCCCATACAAGTTCACCGGGACGACGACTGCATGGGCGGACCCGATCATTGAGGACTGGGACGGTCCCCTGCCGCTGGAGTTCGACCCGCAAAACAGATGGTGGCGCCTGTCCGCAGAACTTCTTAAGGCTGCCGCGGCGCGCGCGCCCGGGCGGTACTTCGTGGGCCTGCCCGACCTGAACGGGCCGGGCGAAATACTGGCCCGGCTGCGCGGCACGGAGCGGCTCCTCTTCGACGTGATCGAAGACCCGGCGCCGCTCAAGCCCGCCCTGGACAAGCTCAACCTGGCCTGGCGCCGCTACCACCAAGCGTGTCTCGACATTGTCCACCGTCATGTGTCGGGGAGCATATCCTGGATGGGCATATGGTCGGAGGCGCCCGCCACGGACTTGCAGTGCGACTTCTCGTGCATGATTTCGCCGGCCATGTTCGACGACCTCTTCTTGCCACCGCTGCGGCAGCAGACAGAATGGGTGGGCCGGACTGTCTATCACCTCGACGGGCCCAACGCGATCAGACATCTTGACTCGCTTTTGTTGTTGCCGCGACTGTCGGGCATCCAATGGGTGCCTGGGGCGGGGGCGCGGCCCATGTCCGAGTGGCTGGAGCTGCTGAAGCGGATCCTCGACGCGGGCAAGCTCCTTTACATCTCCTGCGAGCCGAACGAGGTGGAGATCCTGCTGAAAAGCCTGCCACACCGCGGCCTGCTGCTCGACACGAGGTGCGGGAGCCGCGAAGAGGCTGATGCTCTTCTTGCTGATGCGGCGCGCTGGAGCCGGTGGACTCTGCCTACGGGGCACCGATCTTTTCGTAGAGGCAATAGACGCGCGCCGAAAGCAGGTAGAAGACGTGGTAGAGTCTCCTGACCGTGAAGCCCGCGCCTGCCCCCTCGGCAGCCATGCGCTCCCTGTCATAAAACAACCGACGGTTCTTCCGCTTGCGTTTGCGCCACCCCTGGAGTTCGTCAAGGTCCAGGTCGGGCTTGCGGAAGCCTCGGAGCCCGCGCATGAGTTCGTGCAGGGATGGCGTGTCGTAGTGCACCAGCAGGTACTTTCGCGTCACGCGCGCGAGTTCCTTGAATGCCAGGGCCCGGAAGCCGTCCTCGAAGTGGAGCAAGAACCTGTTGGTCACGATGAACTCGAACTGGCCGTCGGCGAAGGGCAGTTGCTGGATATCCGCCTGGAAGACCGGCACAGGGGGATTCACCGCCGTCCGCGCATAACCGAGCGTCTCAGGCACGATATCCACGCCAACGACTTCGATCCCATCGCGGCGGAAGCGGTCGAAGAACCAGCCATACCCGCATGGAGCCATAAGCACGGGGCCCTCCACACGGCAGTCCCTGATTGCTCTCCGAATGGCTCGGTAGACGAAGAAGTTGTTGACCCGGCGCCGCAGCCTCCGTTGACGCAGGGAGTAGATCGGGTGGACCGCCGCCGGGCCCCCGGGTTCTCGGGGTTGGCGAGGCGCCATAGTGCTCCCCTTCTTCAAAGGACTGGATTCAGGGCAACCCGGCGCCGGCAACTGCGGGTCGGACATCATGCAATCTCTCCTGCAAAGCCTGGTACGCGCACGCCGTGAAACACCAAGTCCCCAGGGCTTAGCACGGCCATCCATGGAGCGCAAGGAATCCTGCCCCGAGGCCGCATTCTCGCACCGAAGTCATCCTCAACTGCGCACAAATCATCCTGCCTCGCTGGTAATTGTGGCGCGCTGCAGTCGGAAGAGCCGGAAGGCCACGTAGAGGCCCAGCCCGTAGAGGATGAAGATGCCGAGCGTGCCGACCGACATCTCCTTGAGCGGCTGCACGGCGATAAGGCTTGCAGCTACGAAGCCGGCAAGGACGCCCCACGACACGGTGCGCCCCAGCGGCTCGCCGGCATGGCGGAAACAGAAGGCGGCGAGCGTGCCGAACGGGACGGCCAGGATCGCAAGGTGACCGCCCACGGAGACGTCGGAGATCAGCAGCATGCCGGTCGGCACGAGGGCAAACAGCACCGGCCCTAAGTCGCCTTCGCGGCCGGGCGACGGCAATATCCACGCGGCCAGCAGCAGGCCGAGGATGATGGCTTTGAGGCCGAAGGCTATCTTCTGGACCGTCTGCGGGCGCAGGTCGGCTACATTCACGTGGCGGACGCGCCTGTCTGAGCCGACGTCGTAACGGGTCAGATAGCGCGTGACCGCGGCCCTCAAGGACTGGTTCGCCCGCCGGTAAGCTTCCGGGATAAACGTTTCGGGGCCTTGCCTCGAGTAGGGGACGATCACCTTCTCGACCCAGGAGCGCGTGCGGTCATAGGCCCCTTCCGGCCCCCACACGACGGCGGGCAGTATCACACTGCAGGCGAAGCCCGCGGCGACCATGCCGCCCAAGGCGCCCCACTTGCGCCGGCAGAGGAGGTAAACGCCGAACAGCCCGGGGGTGAGCTTGAAGGCCGCGGCGATACCCAGGAGCGCTCCGCTCGACCACTGACGCTCGCGCACAAACATGAGGTACATGGCACCCGCGACGAGCATGACCACGAACATGTCCGTCTCGCAGCGGACAATTGCATTGATCATCAGGCCGCCGGACAGCACCCCCAGCAAGGCGGACGCGCACCACCCGCTGCCGCCCTCCTCCGACCCTGGCTCGCGCGCTCCGGCGGGGCACGCGCCCTTCGGCTCTGTTCGACTTAGGCCCGCCAACATGATGCAACGGGCCGCCCACACGGTGAGGGCGGTCAGGAGAAGAAGCACGAAGGCAGCGCTGAGGCCTATCTGGATCTTCTGGCTGAGCGTGCTGCCGGCGAGGGGCCTGGCCGGTTCTGGCAACTGCCCTAACGGAAACAGCCCGTAGGGAGCCCAGAAGATGGCAAAGAAAGGCGGGTAGGCGCGGAGGTGGGCAATCTCGACATAGTGGTTCTTGTTCTCGACCACGCTGACCTGGATGATGTCGCGGAATTCGCGGAATTCGGACGAACCTCGGAGCGCCCGATAGGTCCCCGATACTACTGTGAAGAACGCGACGATGCAGAAGAGTCCGACCAGGCCGGCTCGGAAGCTCTCTTTGCCCCAGGCGCGGCAGAAGCCCTTCAGGTTCATGGCTTTCCCTTGCCCCAGGCTTCGGCGTAGCCTTTGTCTCGGCCTATTTCATTGAGATTGTGATTATGACCGAGGACGTTTTCCGCCGCCTTCAAGCCCATGTCAATGTAATGGTCGGAGCTGGTGTAGAGGAACGTGGCATTGCGGCCGATACTGTAAAGGTTCTCGAATCTGGCCAGGTAGCCGGTGACCACATCCAGGGGGTCGCGGTAGCCAAGGTTGTAGACAGGATACGCCTTCGGCAGCCGCACGACGGTGCAGTCGCTGGCCTGTTCGGGTTGGATGAGGCCCATAGTCGCGAGGTCCGCCGCCGCTTCGGCCGCCAGGTCCCTCGGCTGGCGCTGCCAGACCGGGTCGCCCTGGTCGCAGAAGTACTCGAGGACAAGGGCCGTCCTATCGGGCGGCGCCATGTCGCGGCTCCAGTTCTTCGGCTCGTGCAGGCGGCAGAAACCTATCTCCGGCGATGGCACGTAGATCCAGTGATCGGGGCTGACCTGCTCCACGTCCACAACAAGCAGGAGCACGACAAGGCTGCGGTAGCGGAGCGCCTGCGCGGCTTCCGTGACCTCGGACGGGACCTGCGGCCGAAGGAGGCCGACGAGTTCGTCCACGGCTATGCAGTTAACGAGTTCGCAACACGGCTGCCGTACTGCGCCGCCATCCGGCCGGCGCGCTGTGACCGCCGTGATACGATTGCCGTCGTGCTCGACCTCAACCACGGCATGCCCAGTCAGGATCGCGTTCGCCCCGGAGACCGACCTGGCCATGGCATCGGGTATCTGCCCGAAGCCGTACCGGGGGTAACTGAAACGCCGCACGAGGGACTCGTTGCCGCTCCCGCCCAGGATGGCGTCCTTGACGGCCTCGCGGAAGGAGAGCCCTTTGATGCGCTGTTCCGCGAAGTCGGCGGAGAGTTCGGAGCACGGGACGCCCCAGGTTTTCTCGGTGTACACTTTAAAGTAAATGTTGTAGAGGTATCTGCCGAATCGGTTCAGGGCCCACTGTTCGAACGTCCCTTCCGGATTCGCCGCGGAGAACGGCTTCTTCAGCTTTATGCCACCGTAGTCGAGGATTGCCCTTGCCGCCCCGACCGGGCCGACGGCCTTCAGGGTGTTGAAGGCGCTCAGGGGGTAATTCACGAAGCGGCCCTGGAACAGTATCCGGCTGAGCCGGTCAACCTCGAGCAAGTCATCGCCGACCAGCTTTTCGATGAGCGCGCGCACCTCGGGCTTCTTCGTGTAGAACCGGTGGCCGCCCAGGTCGAAGCGAAAATCCTTGTAGCGCACAGTCCGGGAGTACCCGCCCACATGGGGCGCGCGTTCGAAGACGACAAAGGGCACGTCGGCTGACCCCTGGAGGTGGTGTGCGGCGGAGAGGCCCGCCACGCCGGCCCCGGCGATTACGATCTTCTCGCTCGAAGCGTTCATGTCAGTTCACTTGCACTCTTCCTGCAGATTCCCGCGCCAAGTAGTCGCCCAACATGTCTCCGCAAGTCGTGAACTCGGCACTCAGTGCATCGAGCGAACGGTCCAGTATCGCCCATGCCCGCTCGCCGCAGTTGCGCGTGAGCAGGCGGCGCAGCGGCAACGGCAGGCACGAAGCCGTCTCAGCCGGCAGAAAATCGTGCAGGTGCAGGTATATGAGCGAAGCCGACCCCGGCAAGAGCCGCCGAGTGAGCGGCGCGCAGAATCTGAGCCACGTCAGCGACAACGGCAGCAATCCCATGCCCATGGCCGAGGTCGGGAACTCGTAGACCGAATCCCGCTGATACGGACACGGCATCCGGTGCAGCCACCAATTAACCGGGCTCAGCACCACACTTCCCATAGAGGCATCGTAGCGGTAGCCTGCCTCAGCAAGATGCTTGAAAAACTCCTTGCACCTGCGGAAGTACGGCGCCCGAAAGCCCTCGACCTTCACGCCGCAAGCCTGGAGGCGCTCGCGCGACGCTCTCATCTCACGCTGGACTTCGGCTTCGTCCAACCGATCCAGCAGCCGGTGGGTGCACCCGTGCGAAGCTACCTCGTTGCGCTCGGCCAACGCGGAAATCATAATGGGGGATGCTTTCGTCAGGCTGCTCACCACGAAGAAGGTCGCGCGCATACGACGGTCTTCCAGAAAACGGAGAAAGCGCGGCGTGACCTCTTGAAAGGCCCGCGTGCCCCTCACGCCCCAGTCCGGCTCCAGGTCAACGGTGAGCGCAATACGCTTGGACATCTTCTCTTTTGGCCGAAAAAGAAGGCGCTCTTGTCGCCGGGCCCGAGCATTCTTCGCGGGGATGCTTCCTGCTTCGGGCCGCTGTTCGGCAGGCTTGAGAACGCCGTACGGACCTGCCATTATGGCGAAATCGGGCTGCATACTGCAACCGACAACAAAGGCCCAGGCATTTCGCACCGGCGGCGGCTCGTTGATGGGCGGGCGCGGGGCGGCGGCTTCCGCAAGGGCTTGCGTTCTGCTATACTGCGCGCCGACCTCACACACAACCCAGTCGCCGTGAGAAAGGCCTCGGCATGCGGCAGTCCGCGGACAAGCCGGCCGTCCTGGCTTTCGACGTGGGCAACACGTCCGTGAAATGCGCGGTGCTGGTGCACGGTTGCTGGCAGCGGCTGGCGAGGATTGCGACCAGGCCTGTGGAAGACCTCGCCGACCGGCTGGCAGATGGGTTTCCAAAGGGCAAGGCGCGGGCCCTGCGGCCCAGGCGCTGCGTAGTCGCCTCCGTGTGCCCGGCAGCGGATAATGCCGTGGCGTCGTTCTCGCGTGGCCTGGGCATCGAGAAGGTCGAATTCTTCGGCAGAGACCTCCCGGTGCCGATGAAGACGAAGGTGCGCAAGCCGGAGAAGGTGGGCACGGACCGGCTGCTCGCAGCCCTCGCCGCAAAGGAACTCCGAGGGGCGCCGTGCATCGTCGTGTCAGCGGGGACAGCCATCACGGTGGACCTTGTGGATGCCCAGGGGTGCTTCGCCGGAGGCGCCATCGCCCCCGGCTTTCACCTGGCGGCGCGGGCACTCCATGAGCAGACCGCCCTGCTGCCGCTCGTCGAGCCGGCTCGGCCAGCGGAGCCAGCCGGGCAAGACACGACCTCAGCGGTGCAAAGCGGCGTCTACTGGTCCTGCGCGGGAGGGGTCCTGGCGCTCGTCGAGCACTTCAAAGAGCTGCCCGGCTGCGGGGGCGCGGCCGTGGTCTGCACGGGAAGCGACGCGTCCCTCCTTCTGCCCGTGTTGCCCGGGGGCGATTCGTGCGCAGAGCCGGACCTGCTCTTCAAAGGCATGGCGGTGGCGCTCGGCCTCCAGCCGTGAGCCCCTGGCATCCGACCTCAACGGACACAAGGGATCTCACCACGACGGAGACAGCGCACGCGCAGAGGATGAGGACGATGAACAGGAAAAGAGGAGGCGAGGCCAGTGTCTCACAGGCCGGCTTACAGATGCAAGGGGGATTCAGCCCGGCCTGCTAACCCTAGGCCGTCGGCGCAGTCTCAGCGACCGCCTCGGCCGGGCTGTCCCACTTGCGGTGCACGATGACGCCGAGCGGGGCGAGGACGGCGGCCGTCACCAAGCCTCCAAAGACGTCTACGGCGTAGTGGTAGCCGCAGTAGACGGTCGAAAGGCAGAGCATGATGACGGCGGCCATGTGCACCAGGCGTGCCTTCTTCAGATAGCTCCAGGTGAACCAGAGCGTGGTGAGCGCCACGGCGACATGGCTGCTGGGGAACGCCGCGCCGCCCCCGCGCTCTGACATATCGTATATCTTCAACATCAGCCGGTAAAAGGGGCCGGATCGCATCGCTTCGGGGACTGCGCGGGGACCAACCGATGCCAATTGCCCGCTCAGGGCGATGCCGTCGTCGGCGGAATTGGGCCCCTGGACAGGCAGGAAGGCATACGTCAGATAGCACACGTAAAAGACGAAACTGACGACGGTGATGTACTGGAAAAACCGCCGCTTGTCCTGGAGGTAAAGGGCCAGCCCGACCAAGAGGACCATCACGTAGTAGGAGAAATAGGACAGGTAGAAGACCTCGCTGACCCATACGTAAGGGAACGTCTGCATCAGCGTGCGGCTCAGTTGGGTGCCGAAGAGGCGTTGATCGAGGTCTATGAAGTAGCCGTCGAGGTAGCCGGGGTAGAACATCTTGTCCAGCGCGTGTGTCTCATTGTAAAGGAACCCGTAAAGGATCATCGGGTAGAAGGCACGCAGCAGGCTCAGGAAGCGATTGGGGTGCTGCTCATCCTGGCGGATCAGGACGTAGATAGCGCCGATGAGAGCTGCATGGCCGGCAACGTAGAAGGGCCACTGTGGGAGCGCAGCGCCGTGGAACAGCAGGATGAGAGCGCCAACCAGGGCAATGTAGCCCTGCGTGAGATAGTCAATAAGCCTGTAACCACGCATTGCTGCCAAGATTGTCGAGTCGTCTGTCCCTTCGGCTTCCGCGCACCGACACCCCCCTTGCGGACGGTATCAGGCGGTCGGAAGCCAGCCATTAGTCCTATACCAGTCTAACGTGAGCCGCACACCCTCATCGAGGGGGATGCCGGCGACGAAGCCAAGGTCCGCCGCCGCCTGCGCCGTTGTGCAGACCCAGCCGGGGGCGGTGAGCTCAGGGAGCTTTGACAGGCTCAGCATGCGGGGCCTCTTCGTTGCCCATGACCACACGGACCATAGAAGGGCGGCGGGATAAAGCACCGGCACCGGCACAACGACCGGTCGCGGCTTGGCGCCCATCGCATCCGCGATCTTCGAGAGGAAAGCGCGCTGGCTCCAGGGCACAGGATGCGCCAAGTGGTACGTGTTCCCGTAGGCGCCCGCACACCCAATCGCCTTCAGAACCGCTTCTGCCACATCTGTCACGTACACGAAGCTCACGAGCTGCTTGCCTCCGCGGATGAGGAGGAGGACCCCGTCGTGCACCGTTTTGAACGCCACAAACAGGTCCCGGTCGCGCGGGCCGTAGACGGCGGCGGGCCGGAAGATTGTGTAAGGAACGCGACAGTCCCGACGGACGTGATCCTCTGCGAGATGCTTGCTTCTGCCGTAGGCCGAGACCGGACGGGGCGGCGCATCTTCCCGTGCAGGGGATTCGGTAGATCCCGGGCCGGAGACAGACAGGGTTGATATGTAGATCAGGTGCCTGACTGAGTCAGCGGACGCGTTGCAGGCGGCGACGACGTTGCGCGTGCCTTCCGCATTGACCTCGTAGAACTCCCTTTTGCGGACGGCCTTCGTCCTGCCGGCGCAGTGGATGACGGCGTCCACACCCCGGGCGGCCTCGCGAAGGGACTCGGGGGAATCCAGGGAGCCGTAGCGCACCTCCACACGGGGCAGGCAGGGCTCAATGAAGCGCGTGTCGCTGGTCTTTCGGAGCAGGCAGGCGACGTCGAAGCCGTGCTGGAGCAGCAAGTCGAGGATATGGCTGCCGATGAAGCCGTTCGCGCCGGTGAGCAGGACTTTCACAGGTTCTTCTCGTAGATGCGGTAGGTCTTGTACTGCTCGGCGCCGAGCCTGTCCATGGCCCGCTTGAAGATCTCGTTGTCCTCCAGGACCCAAGAGAACTCCGCCCAGCGATACCCCTTCTCCAGACCGTCAACGAACGTGCGGTAGATGAGGAGGCTGTCAATGCCCCGCTTCCTGTGCTCGGGCACCACACCCATGGTGACCACCCTGAGACGGCTAATGTGGCGGCGGCCGAGCAGGAAATGGAAGATGCCGAACGGGAAGATGCGGCCGTTCATCTTCTTGAAAATCGGGTTGTAGTCCGGCAGGCCGAGAAGGAACCCGACGGGCGCACCCCCTATCTCCGCAATCTGCGCAATCGAGGTGTCAACGACAGGCTTAAGCTCGCGGGCCATGTAGGTGAACTCGGCCTCGGTCATGGGGATGAAGCCCCAGTTCCGAGCCCACGCCTGATTATAGACGGAAAACGCCTTGCGGACATCCTCCTCGAACCTATCCATGCGAATTTGGCGGACCGTGACGGTGGACCGCCCGACCACCCGCTCGCTGAAGCGCCGCAAGTAGTCGGGGATGTATCCCTTATGACCGTAAGAGTAGGCCAGCAGGTCTTTGGCCTTCGTATAGCCGAGTTTCGCCATGAAGTCGGGGTAGTACTCCTTCGAGTATGACATCATGACCACCGGCAGCATGTCGAAGCCTTTCACCAGGAAGCCGCACTCCTCGTTGGTCGAGAGGTTGAAGGGCCCCCTGATGACGGTCATCCCCCTTCGCCGCAGCCGGCCTTCGGCGGCTGCCAAGAGCGCCCGCGCGACCTCCAGGTCGGGCACGCTCTCGAAGAAGCCGAAGAAGCCCGCCTTCTCATGCCAGTATTCGTTGTGGCGACGGTTTATGTGGGCGGTGATCCTGCCGACGACCTTGCCCTCCGAGTTACGGGCCAGGAGGTAATCCACCTCCGTGAACTCGAAGAGGGGATTCTTGTGGCTGAAGAACCGCTTGCGCTCCGAGAGCAGGTGGGGCACGAAGCACGGGTCCCGGGCATACAGCGAGAAGGGGTACCTGATGAACTGCCGCATGTCCCGGCTGGATACAGCTTCCTGGACAGAGATGCCCATGAGCAGTTCCTTCGGCAAGGACGGATCAGGGACCAGGCCGTCCGGCGGACGCGTCAGATGACGTGCAGCTCTTTGCCGACCTTCTCCACCTTCTTCAGGGCGAACTCTATCTGGGCCTCGGTGTGGGTGGCCATCAGGCTGACGCGCAGCAGCGCGTCGTTAGGGCCGACGGCGGGCGGCACAACGGGGTTGACAAAGACGCCTTCCTGATCCAGGCGTTTGCACATCTTGAAGCAGACCATCATATCGCCGACGTAGACGGGGATAATGGGCGTCTGGGAGGCGCCCGTGTCAAAACCGAGCTTCCGAAGGCCTTCCATCATCAGGCGCGTGTTGCGCCAGAGCCTCTGGATCCTTTCCGGCTCGCGTCGCATGATGCGCAGGGCGGCCAGGACTGCTGCGGCGTTCGGCGGCGAGATGCTTGCGCTGAAGATCAGCGCGCGGGAGCGATGCTTCAAGTATTCGATGGTGTCCCGGTCGGAGGCAACGAACCCTCCCAGGGACGCGAGGGACTTGCTGAAGGTGCCCATTATGAGCTGGACTTTACCGGTCAGGCCGAAGTGCGCGCAGGTGCCGGCACCGCCGCGGCCCAGGACGCCGATGGCGTGGGCATCGTCAACCATCACGGCGGCCCCGTGCTCCTCGGCCAAGCCCGCGATGCCGGGAAGGTCGGCGATGTCCCCCGTCATGCTGAAGACGCCGTCCACGACGATCAGCTTTCCCGCGTCGGGAGGGCACTCTCTGAGCCGAGCCTCCAGGGCCTGCATGTCATTGTGTCCGAACCGGCTGAATTCACCGAAGCACAGGCGGCAACCGTCCACGATACTGGCGTGATCTTCTCTGTCGGTGATAACGTATTCGTCTTTCCCGACGAGCGCGCTGATGACGCCCAGGTTCGTCTGGAAACCGGTGGAGTAGAGAACGGCCGCCTCCTTCTGGACCAGCTCCGCGAGCTGCTCCTCGAGTTCCAGGTGGATGTCAAGGGTGCCGTTCAGGAAGCGGGAGCCGGCGCAGCCCGAGCCGTACTTGTCGGTGGCGCGTTTGACGGCCTCCTTCACTTCCGGGTGGTTCGTGAGCCCCAGGTAGCTGTTGGAGCCCATCATGATGACCTTTCTGCCATCCATCAGCACTTCCGTGTCCTGTGCCGACGATATTGGCCGGAAGTAGGGATAGAGGCCGAGAGCCCGGATCCGGTCGGCGTCGTGGAAGTCCCGTACTTTCCTGAACAACGGCAGACTTCTGGTTCTCACAGTGCCCATGAACAGTCCCCGATCCAAACTGACTGGATTTTCCCCCGCAAAGAAATACCGCGTACGGCAGCAAATGTCAAGTTATGAGCGGCCGCGAACGTCGGGGGGCGGCCCGAAGTCGCCGGGATTCGCCGGCCTTGGAGGGCCTGCGCGAAGCCCCCGGAGGGCTGAAAAACCGCTTGCGTTTGACCTTGGCGTTAGTTAACATGACACAATCGTTGTTAGCGAACAGCGCATCCGGCCAACGCAAGCTTCCGCGGTGGGCATATCGAAGGACCTCCATGGCGAACGAAAAGCCCCAGGAGACTTCCGGACAGCAGGCGACGCCGGCATCCTCTGGCGACCTCGGCACGAAGCCACCGGCCCCTTCAGCCAGCTTTGTGAAGAAACTCTTGGCCAAGAAGGACGAGCCGGTCCAGCAGGAGAAGAGGCCTGGGCACCCCGACCAGGGCGTGGCGCAGATCCCTTCTACGCTGTTAACGGTTGAGTACGTGGACGACAGCGAGGGGATGGACGCCGCCCTGAAGGAGATGAGCGAGCGCCTGCACAAGGTTGAGGCCCAGGCGGAGGCCATACAGGAGACGCAGGTGCGGCTCGTGGCCGTCATCAACCAGCAGGCGAAGGACATCGGCCGGATCGTGGAGTCGCTCGGGCGACGGATTGACAGACTCTACAAACGAGTGAGCGTCGGCGAAGCACCTCCGCACCGGCAGGAAGAGCGACCCGCAGAAGAGGAGCGGGTGGCGGCGGCCGCGGAGCCCGCGGCGACGCTCTCAATGGGCAGTTCGGCTCTGTCGCCGGAAGTGGCTGCTGACCCTGAACACCAGAACGCCTGGCGGGTCGCCCGCGTGCTGGCCGCTGACTTGGAGGCATACCACGAGGAGGCCGTGAGGGAAGGCGTCCTCTACGGCACTTTCTATAGTGTGCTGCGGGAGCCCGTCGAGGCCGCCCGCAAGGCTTACGAGCAGCGCGTAAGCGCTCAGATCGTGGAAGGTTACGACTACTTCGCCAAGGCGCTCGACGAGCTGATCGCGCGCAAGAGGGTTGAACTCGAAGAGGAGGGAGCCCTGTAGCGCGTACCTGCCAGGCTGCCCCATTCCCTGTAGCAGCAAGGCTTGCCACAATGGTGCACAAGCTCCCCTTTGCCGCAGTCCTGACCGTAGGCTTGCTCGCAATGTCGCTTTCACCCGCTCGCGCGGCAGACAAGGGCGCCGCCCCGCCCGCGCAAGAGCAGAAAGCGGCCCCCACCGAAGAGAAGAAGCCGGGAACTCATGAAGCGACCCGCAAGGAGGCGGAAAGGCTGGCCCAGCTTGCCGGCGAGAAGGTGAAGACCTTCGCCGAGTACGCGGACGGCTACCTGGAAAAGGCAACAAGCGCGCGCACGTACGGCTGGTGCGCACTGGCCGTTGCAGCGCTCGTAGGCACGATGTCGCTCTTTTTCGGCTGGACCTTCCTGCAGTGGCTGCTTGTCCCATGCGCGCCTGTGCTGGGACTGGCCACCGGCGGGTTCACTGCTTTCTGCATCATCCAGGCCCTTTACGTCAACCGTCCGGTCTGGTTCCGGCTGACGCTGCTGGCGGTGGGTATCGGGCTGGGCGTCGGGCTCTACCTGTTCTCGGCGCTGAAAGCGAAGCCCGTTGCGGTCTTCCTGGTGATACTTTCGCCGTTCCTGATGCTGGCGGCCTTCCTGTTCTCTCGCAGCGAGCTCTCTTACAGCACGGCCATCGGGCTTATTATCTTCTGCATCGGGTTTGTGGCCGGCTTTGCCGCCATGATCGAAGTGCGCCCCCTCTCCATAGTTGCCACGTCCCTTGTGGGTGCCGGAGCCCTGGTTGCTACGTGGGGGCTGCTTGCGCACCTGCTGGGGGGCGACGCCCCGTTCGTGCAGGATATCTTCAAGTGGCTGATTGACAATCCCCTGATGCTCGCCATCGCGTGGGGCGCCCTGGCCTTCGTCGGGACGTGCTTCCAGTTCGCGACGGGGCCACGGGGCGCCCTGCAGGACTGAGTCTCGGCGGCGCCGCCGATTGAGGCAAAGCAGCCCGGAGACGCACCGGGCTCGGTCCCTTCGAGTCGTCCCTCCAGATGCGCGCTACGGCGCTTGCCGCCCTGAGCCGGCCCACCTATAATCTGCCAGGCCAATGGCACAGGAGATCGGCATGGACGAGAAGAGCTGCGACGTGGTGGCGGCCGGCCATGTGTGCTTGGACATCACGCCGACTTTCAGCCAAATGCCCGGAAAGCGCCTGGACGAGATCCTGCGCCCCGGCAAGCTGATCAGAATGGAGGGAGTGCACATAAACCCCGGCGGCGCCGTGGGTAACACCGGCCCAGCCCTTCACCGCCTGGGCATGCGAGTGGCGCTCATGGGCAAGTGCGGCGACGACCCCTTCGGCCACATCCTCCTGGAACGGCTGCGGAACCTTGCGCCCGGAGCGGAAAGGGGCATGCACGTGGTTGACGGCGAGAACACGTCCTACAGCGTGGTCGTTGCGCTGCCGGGCATTGACCGCATATTCCTCCACTGCCCAGACGCGAACGACACCTTCGGCCCGGAAGACGTGGACTTGAACGCCGTCAGGGGCTGTCGCATCTTCCACTTCGGCTATCCGCCCCTCATGCGGCGCATGTACGACAACGGAGGCGCAGAGGCGGAGGAGCTGCTGAGCAACGTCTCCCGGGAGGGCGTTGTCACATCGCTCGACCTGTCTTTGCCGGATCCCGACAGCGAGGCCGGCCGCGCTGACTGGGAATGCATACTGGGGCGCATGCTGCCATACGTGGACATATTCCTGCCGAGCCTGGACGAGATACTGTTCATGCTCGACCGGAAGCGCTTCGAACACCTTGTCGGCAAGGGCGACAGCATCGCCGACGGCATAGAGGCGGCGGACCTGCGTTGCCTCGCCGAGCGCTGCCTGAGCTTTGGCGCGAAAGTCGTCGTCATAAAGTGCGGGCACATGGGGGCTTACCTGAAAACCGGCAAGCCGGGAGGCGCCTTCCTGGCCGCAACGCCCTCGCCGGAGGCTTGGAAGGGCCGGGAACTCTTCGAGCCATCCTGTCGCGTCAGCCGGATCGCAAGCGCTACCGGCGCCGGCGACGCCGCCATTGCGGGTTTCCTGGCAGCTTGGCTGAGGGGAGAGCCCCCTGCACGCTGCATGGCATTCCTGGCTGCTGTGGGCGCACAGAATCTGGCGGGCGTAGACGCTGTGAGCGCGCTCAGACCGTGGAACGAGACGCAGGCCGCCGTAGATGCCGGCATCGAGAAGAATCCACTACCCGCACGCCTTCGAGAATTCGAAGGCTGACTCACCATCCCCACCAGGCGCCTGGAGCGCGCGCCGACAGGGCGGCCCTGTGAGCCGCCCTCCGCGCCGGGAAATGGCTGCCCCATTCGCTACCAGCTCTGCGCCGGCGGCGCCGTCCTGACCGGGCCCGCCCTGAGGACGGGGCCGGTGTCGCGTGAGGTCACATTCGACAGGACAGCTTCGACGCTTTTGGTGCCGGCCTCCGAGCCGGAGGCATTGCCCGTGGCCTGCTCGGCGGGGTTCGGCTGTCCCGGGGCTGCCTCGCCCTCAGATGACGCTTCCCAGGCGTCCGACCCGGACCCAGAGCCCTCCTGGGCCGACGACGAAGCGTTCGTCCTGTGCTCCGCCTTTGCAGGCCCCTCAGACCGGGCGCGCGCCAGGGCCAGGTTATGCTCTGCCCTCTTGAGCAACTCAGGGAGCAGGGCCGCGCGCTCGTCCCCTTCCTTGGCTTTAGAGTGAGCGAGCTCCGCGCGGCACTGCCGGACCGTCAGAAGGTAGAGGTCCGCGGCGCGAGAGAACCGTCCCAGCCTGTAGGCACAATTCCCCTGATCGAAGGGTACCTGAAGAAGGACGGTCTTGTCGGCCGAGCCGTTCAGCGGCTGGAGAGCTCTGTCCGCCTCCCCGCAGTGGCCCGCCTGGTAGAAGGCAAGGGCCATGTTGAAGCGCGCCCTATCCTGACATGGCCATGGCTGAGCTGCCGCAATCCCGAAGGCCGCGGCCGCTGAGTCGTAGTCCCGCTGTTCATAGGCATTCAGCCCGCTGTGGAAAGCAGACACGGCGTCTTGCCCCCCCGCTGCAGCGGTTTGCCCCTGCGCCGGGGACTTCCGGGGCGGGCGGACTTCCCAGCCGCTCAGGAGGTAGAGGCCGATGCAGAACGCCAGGGAATAAACGACAATGCGGAAGCTGCGGCCGCTGAATCTCCGGTTGAGGTAGACTCCTGACAGGGTGCCCAGCACGACACACGGCAATAGCAGCAAGCCAACGACGGCGGCCTGACGAGTCATAAGGCCCTGTTGAAAGTACGGTATGAGCTTGACCACGTTGCCGATGAAGAAGTACTTGATGACCGTGCCGACGAAGACCTCTTTCTCCAACTTCTGGGGCAGGAGAAACAGGTTGATCACAGGCCCGCCGGCATGGGCCAGCGTGGACGCAAGGCCCGCGAAAGCGCCCAAGCCGACCCCGTGCCAGGCGCGAGGGCTGTAGGGCGCGCTTTGGACACCGAGCCGCCGCTCGCGGAGTGCCCGGCAGAACTGCACTGCCACGAAGGCGACGCTCGAGAGGCCGACCAGGCGGTTCATCCAGACCTCGCCGTCGCGCAGGTTCAGAAACCAGCCCAGCACGAGATAGCCGGCTGCGACCCCCATGAGCAGGCCCGGCACGAGTATGAGCAGGTTGCGGCGGTCGTGCTTGTCCAGGTAATGGACCACCGAGAACACGTCGCCGATGATAAGAACCCACAGCATTACGGCGAGCATCAGTGCGGGCCCCAGAGCCGCCGCCATCAGAGGCACGGCGAGGGTGGCGGCACCGGAGCCAAAGCCTGCCTTGGAGAGCCCTACGAGCACGGCTGCCGCGGCGGCGGCCGACCACTGCCAGGTCGCCAGATCACCGATTCCCATGGGCTTGCAGATCCTTTAGGACTGTCCGCACACAACCGTCGTGCGGCGACCACGTGCGCTTGCCGCGTGCGGATTGAAGCTTCTCAATATAAGCCATGTGCGCTGGCTGTTCCACAGGAAAGGGCCTCCAGGCTCGACCCGGAGGGCGTCCAAGCTCTGTCTCCACGGGGGCTCTGGCGAAACTCATCCAGCGTGATGCCGATGCCGCGCAGGCGGCGTCACGGCGCCCGTGCTGGGGGCGTTTTTTCGCTTGCATGCGAGCACGGATCGGCATAGCATAGGAGGCTCAACATCGGGGGCGTAGGGATGTACTACCTGATTATCTGTGCAGTCCTGTGCGGGTTCTTCAGCGCCTTCGTAGCGGGCCGCAAAGGCCGAAACAGGATTGCCTGGTGGTTCGTCGGAACGCTCTTGCCAATTCTGGGCGTCGTCCTGAGCCTTGCCGTGCCGCAAAGAAGGGTTGCCCTTTCTGCAGTGCGGGTCCGGAGAGCCCAAGGCGGCGCGCGACAGGGCCGCAAGAAGCCGAAACGGTGCTGCGGGTCGTACATACCTGACTGCTTCGGCTGCCCTTACTTCCGCAGGCCGCTCTTCGATCCCGGCCGCGGAGAGGACAAGAAGGGCTACTGTGAGTTCTTCGGCAGAGACCTGATCGCCGCGTCGGGACGGAAGAGCACTCAAGTGGCCATCGAGGACCGCTGAACCGCGTGTCCGGGCTGTGGGCAGCCTGTTCAATCGGAAGGTTCTTGACTGTAATCGTCTGCTCTGATAAAAAGTGCCTTGCAGAAGTCCAGTTGCAGGGAAGCGATTGACTTGCCACTTTTGGGATGAGGTGAGCCCTCATGATCTGCCACGGAAGGCCGGCGTTGTATGCTCTCCTGTTCGTCGTGTGTTTCATGACCCGTGCGGCGCTCGGTCAGGCGGCAGTTCCCGCAGGCGCCCCTGCCGAGAACGCGGCGTCCGCTGGGCTCCCGGCGGCGCCAGCCGCTGTTCCGGCTACCGCTGCCGCTGGGGCGCAGCCGGCCGACGTCGCTGCGGCTCTGGCAGCGCTCAAGGAGGCCGCTCCGTATGAGCGCTTTGACAAGCGATCCGACGTTGTGAAATTGGGCGATGCAGCGGTGGACCCGTTGATCGCCGAAGTCGAGAAACTCCCCTTGGCTACGGACCCGAACTACATCGGCCAGTGCGTGATCGCTTTGGGCGAATTGAAGGCCCCGAGAGCAACCAGCGTCCTGATCACGGTACTCGAGAGCGAGTGGATGCAGCTCGTTTATTGGGCCTCCGCCTCTCTGGCCGACATCTGGGAAGGCAAGGCCGGAACAAACGAGCAGGGGAAGCTGGCCAATGCAATGCTCTTAGGCAAGCTGTATTCCAATCGCCCTTCGTTGGCTGTCCTGGGGCCGGCTCTGGCGCTGGTCCGGATGAACAATATACCCATAGCGCACCCGGAAGGCATGACACCGGAGCAACTGAGGGAGGAGATAAGCAAGTGGGTTGCGCAGAATCCTGGCGCTCTGCCTCCTCCAGAACAGCAGCCATGGCAAGTCCTCCTGCATACAGCGCTTGCTGCCACCGATGCAGCCGCACGGCAGACCGCGCTACAAATCCTGCAGCAAAAAGGAGATTTAGGGCCTATCGAGCCGATATTGAGCGTGCTGGCGAAAGCTGGCCAGACCCCGGACGCGGCGAGCAGCGACCTGGGGAAGCTGTTGACGGCGATTACGGGCGTGGCGTTTCCGCCGGAAGGCACCGCGCCGACGGCCAGCAGTCAGGATCTGGTTGCTACATGGAAGGGGTTCTGGTTTCAAAAGCTGTCGCGCCAGACCGATCCGAAATACGTCTCCTATGCGTGGCGCGAACTGGAGAACAGCCTGCGCCTCTACGAGGATTCCCCCAGCGAGAACACGGATGCCCCGCTGAGGTACTATCGAAGTGTCCTGCTCTATCAATTGCGCGGCCCGGACGCTATTCCCAGCGTGGCATCGCCTCAAGCCAAAGAGCTGATGAGCAAGCCGCTGGAGGCCAAGAAGCGCATTGCCGAGGCGCTTGCCAAGCTTGAGACGCCGGGGAGCGCGTTAGACAAGTCGGTCCAACTCAACATCATCTCCGATGAGACTTCCAAGAAGCCCGGCCCCGGCGAGACTTCCCAGAAGATCGGCCGGGAGGTCGCCCTCCAGTTCCTCGGCAGGCTCGACCGGCTCGCCAAAGAGGAACCGAACCAGAAAATGGCTAAGCTGCTCGGCACCATTCTTTGGCAGGTCAGCGGTATCCCGTGCGATCTGGACCGGGACACGATCGAGAGGCGCCGCGACAAGCTTACTGAATGGGAGAATGCGGCAAAAAAGGTGGGCCTTCCCCTGGAACTCCTGCCATAGCCCCAGCAGCACGCCGCCGGCCGTCGTCCGCGCGGCGCAAGGCTTGCCTACCGACGCGCCGCAAGGGCGTTTGTTAGGCCCATTCGGCGTCTGATAGAATGCCTGCATGAACGCGCGGCGCGCCCGTCAACGCGCCCTTCCGCGAGGCGGTTCAGCACACAGCGCCGAAATACGATCATGCCGCCGGCAGCGAACCCATGGAGCAGCAGAGGCCAACGAGCAAGTTCTGGGCGGGGCTGAAGCACGCCTTTACGATCCCCGAGGGCGCGCCCCTTACGCGAGGGGAACAGCGCTGGCTGGAGATCATTGCAGACGGGGTCGTGAAACGACGCCTGGCTGCGCCCGCCATCCTGCTGCTGCAAAGCGCAAAGCCCCTGAACTTCGTCGGCGCGCAGCTTCTGGTCTTCTTCAAGCCCATCATCTCAGTGGTCTTTCCTCCAGACAAGCTCGACGAAGCGGCCGAGCTGATCTCTCGCCGCCGCTCCATAGAGGCCCTTCTGCAGATGATCGAGGAGCGCGAGACGCTGGGCCGCGCAGCCCCCGGGCGCGCTGAAGAGCACACGGCGGGCGACTGAAACGGGAACCTATGCGCACAGGCCAACTCAACGTCATCCTCGCCACGGACTGCGGCAGCACGACGACCAAGGCCATCCTCATCGAGAAACGGCCCGAGGGCTACAGACAGACCTGCCGCGGCGAGGCGCCCACTACCGTCGAAGCTCCCTTTGAAGACGTTACGCGCGGCGTGCTGAACGCCATCGAAGAAGTGGAGGAGCTGTCCGGCCGCCCCATCCTGGAGGGCGGGAGGATAGTCACGCCGGTCCAGGACGGCCGCGGGGTGGACATCTACATCTCGACGAGCAGCGCAGGCGGCGGACTGCAGATGCTGGTCGCGGGAGCAGTGAAGTCGATGACCGCCGAAAGCGCCCAACGCGCGGCCCTCGGGGCGGGCGCCATCGTCATGGACGTGATCGCAACCAACGACGGCCGTCTGCCGCACGAGAAGATCGCCCGCATCCGGGAGCTGAGCCCGGATATGATCCTGCTCAGCGGGGGTACCGACGGGGGAACGGTTTCCCACGTGGTCGAGCTGGCCGAGTACATTGCAGCGGCGCGCCCACGGCCGCGACTCGGACACACTTTCCGCCTGCCAGTCATCTTCGCCGGCAACCGCGATGCCCGCGATCACGTCCGGAATACGCTCAGCGAGCAGACCGCCTTGACGATCACCGAGAACATACGCCCGACGCTCGAAACGGAGAATCTGGCGCCTGCCCGCACCGCCATTCAAGACCTGTTCCTCGAACACGTCATGGCGCATGCGCCGGGCTACGACAAGCTCATGCAGTGGACCGGGGCGCCCGTCATGCCGACGCCGGCTGCTGTGGGGAAGATAATGCAGACGATCGCGGAGCGGCGCGGCATCAACCTCATCGGGGTGGACATCGGCGGCGCAACGACAGACGTCTTCAGCGTCTTCGACGGCCGCTTCATACGCACCGTCAGCGCGAACCTGGGCGTCAGCTACAGCATCTCCAACGTGCTGGCAGAAGCAGCGCCCGAGAACGTGCTGCGCTGGCTGCCGCTGCCTCTCGACGAGGGCGATCTGAAGAACCGCGTCAAGAACAAGATGGTCCGCCCCACTACAATCCCCCAGACCATCCCCGACCTGATGATGGAGCACGCGCTGTCGCGGTGCGCCCTGTCGCTTGCGTTCCAGCAGCACCGGGAACTTGCCACGGAGCTGAGAGGCGTCCAGCGCCAGCGCGAAGTGGGCGAGGTCTTTGCCGGCGTGGAGGCCGAATCCTACATTGACATGGCGCGACTCGACCTGTTAGTCGGCAGCGGAGGAGTCCTGTCGCATGCTCCGCGGCGCGCCCAAGCCATGCTGATGCTGATGGACGGTTTCGAGCCGGTGGGCGTGACCGAACTGGCCGTGGACAGCATCTTCATGATGCCGCACTTGGGCGTGCTGAGCGGGGTACACGAGGAGGCCGCCGTGCAGGTCTTCGAGCGGGATTGCCTCGTGCCTCTGGGCACGTGCATTGCCGCCACGGGGCCTGCCAGACCCGGCAAGGAGTGCCTCTCCTACCGTGTCAAGCCGCCGCGCGGTGACGCGCTGGAAGGGGACCTGACCTGGGGCGAAGTGATGCTGGTTGCGGCCGGCACGGAGGAATCCTGTGAAGTGGACGTGAGGCCGGCGCGCGGCGTGGACGTCGGGGCGGGGCCGAGCCGCGCGCTCGTCCGTCAGTGCCGAGGCGGCCAGGTGGGCGTCGTCCTCGACGCGCGCGGGCGGCCCATCCTCTTCCCCGCCGGGGCGGAAGAGCGGCGCCGGATGATCGCGCGCTGGTTGAGCGCGATGGACATCTACCCTCCTTTGCCGGGCGCCGACGCCGGCCCACGTCACGGAGGAACCTAACCGTGCCACACGCCTACACGCCCGGCCTCCAGGTGACCGCCGCCACCACCGTGCGGAAGGCGCGGCTGCTGCCCATGCGAGGAGACGTGCTGGTGAAGGAAGGCCAGGCCGTCGAGGCCCACACCGCGGTAGCGCGCGCGTCCCTCCCCGGCGACGTGCACCCTGTCAATGTGGTGAACCGCCTCGGCATACAGCCGTCCGAAATCAGGCACTACATGCTCAAGGATGTGGGCGACACCGTGGCGGCCGGAGAACCGATCGCCGAGACCAAGCCGCTGCTGAAGTTCCTCAAGACGACCTGCCCCTCTCCCGTGCGCGGAACTGTCCAGACCATCTCCGAGGTGACCGGCCAGGTCATGGTACAGGAGCCGCCTCGTCAGATCGAGCTACCGGCATATGTGCGAGGCCGCGTGGTTGAAGTCATGCCGGGCGAGGGGGCGGTCATTGAGACCAGGGCGGCGTTGGTGCAGGGCATCTTCGGCATCGGCGGAGAAAGCAACGGGCCGATAGCAGTGCCCGTGGAGGGCCCTGAGCGGGTGATGGAGTGGAAAGCAGCGGAACGGGACTGGGCCGGCGCGGTCATCGTGGTCGGCTCCCTCATCTCGGCGGACCTCGTGCGCGCGGCCGTGCGAGGCAGGGCGTCAGCCGTCGTTGGCGGCGGCATGGAGGCTCAGGAGCTGTACGGTATACTCGGCTACGAGATCGGGGTAGCCGTCACGGGCGCGGAGAAGGTCGGCCTCACCGTGATTATCACGGAAGGCTTCGGCCGCATCGCCATGGCGGGCAACACATTCAACCTGCTCAAGAGTCTGGAGGGCCGCCTTGCCAGCGTGAACGGCGCAACGCAGATCCGCGCCGGAGTGCAACGGCCGGAGATCGTCGTCGCCCTGGACGAGGCAGCGCCGGCCCCGCCTGCGGCCGAGGGCAGCGGGGCCGCGGACGGCTTGCGCCAGGGGGACCGCGTCAGGCTCATCCGCCAGCCGTACTTTGGGTCCATAGGCCGCGTGGTGGACTTCGTGCCCGAACTGCAGCAGATAGAAACAGAGTCGAGGGTGCGCGTCATGCGAGTGGGACTGGACGACGGACGCACGGTCACCGTACCCCGGGCTAACGTCGAGGTCATCAAGGACTGAGCGGCAATGGAACTCCGAGCCCCGGCACTGAGGTGGGCAGCCCTGCTGACCTGCGTGGCCCTCGCGTTCTGCGCCCGTCCCGTGGCCTCGCTGGCAGCCCAGGGAAGCGGTCCTGCACGGACGAAGGGCGCCGCGGAGCCTGCCTCGGAGACGGCAATCCCGGCGCAAGGCGAAGGCGTTCCAGCCCCCGAGCCCGTGGCCATCCCGGCGCCATCGTTCCTCGTCGCCGAACCAACGCCGAACGACAACGGCACCCGCATTACGGTTCGGTGGCCGCGCCTGCCGTCCGACCGCGAAGAAGAGGCAGCAAAGGCGAAGTGGCGCTACGTGGTCTACATCGGCGTAGACCCATCATGGCGCTGGTTCGAGTGCGGCGCTCTCGGGGCAGATGAAGGCCTGATCACCGGTGAGGACATCAGCCCCTTTTACCCCTACCGCTTCTCAGACGGCACCGAACATTTCTTCATTGTCAGCCCGCTGGAAGTGCCTGGGATTGCGATCCACTGGTTGCCGGCGGAAAAGCAATCGCTGGACTGGCTGGAAGGGAGCCGGGCGGCTCTGCAGCAATGCGAGTCGTCACTTGCAGTCCTGAAAAAGACGATCGAGGAGCGCGAGTTGTTCATAGAAAAAGTGGCGCGCTACCGGCCGGTTTGGGAGGAGAAGGCCAAGGAGCAGGCAAACGCAGGGACTGTCTTCGCCTGGTACTTGAAGAGCGCCGACAAGCGGGAACGCGACCTGACCGAGGCGATAGCCGCCGGACGCGACGGCATCCTGGACAACCTCGCGCGGTACCTTCTGCTGAACGCCCTCATCGGCGCGGAAGTGGAAAACGCAGTCCGCGCCATGCGAGCCGCGGATCTACCGGACATCGAGCGGCAGCTTCGTGACGCCGAGGAGGCAATACGCGCCGAAGGGGCGACGGCCGACAGGTATGATGACTACGACCGCCTCAGCTACGCCAGAAGCCTGGCGCTCATACGGGAGGCCGAGGCCGACGTTGCCGCTACAGCCGAAAAGATAGTGCAGGAGGTGCTGTGGCGGTTGGATGACCTGCTGCGCCAGGCGCAGCTTCCGCCCGACCTCGCCAAGCTTGGCGTGCAGGCGGAGAGCGAGGCGGAGACGGACAACGCCGCGCTCGCCGAGGCCTTGATAGATTGGCATGCCGCACTGGCGAAGTTCGAGCGCGACTCCGGGCCGGAGGCCGAAAAGCAATGGGCTGAGGCGCAGGCGGGGCTGGACCAGGCGATGAGGCAGTGGCAGGGGGCGATGAGAAGCACTGTGAGCACGCGGCTGGGTGCGGGCAAGAGCGTTCCTCCCGAGCGCGATTACCTGCGCCCAGAGATATCGCGGCTGCGGCCCGTCGTGGATGCCTGCGCTGCGCGGTTCCGCCTCATGAGGAAGGAGAATGAGCGGCGGCCCTACTGCTTCCGCCTCGGTTTGGCGACCCCGACGGGTGAGCGGACCAAACCGTTCGCGTTCGTCGCAAGCGCCGCCGCACGGCCCAGTCTCTTCGACATGTCCAAGCTCGTGAACTTCATCTACGCGATCGGGTTTACGGGCGCCGTGCTCCTAATGGTGGTTTACGTGAGGCATCATCCTGATGTCTTCGTGCGGCGCATCCCCGGGCTGGAGGCGGTGGATGAGGCAATCGGGCGAGCTACCGAGATGGGCAAACCCGTCCTGTTCGTGCACGGGCTGACCGGTGTCGGCGACATCGCCGTCCTTGCCAGTATCAACATCCTCGGACGGCTGGCGCGCCAGATAGCCGCGTACGACAGCGACCTGCTCGTCGTCAACAACGATGCCCTTGTCTACTCCCTCAGCCAGGAGGTCGTGCAGGAGGCCTACCTCGAGGCCGGGCGGCCGGACGCCTACAATCCGGACAACGTCTTCATGGTGGCCTCGGACCAGTTTCCTTACGTCGCAGCGGTCGCAGGCATCATGTCGCGCAGGCAACCCGCCGCGAATTTCTTCATGGGGTACTTCTTCGCCGAGTCGCTCATCCTTGCCGAGACAGGCGCCATGACTGGCGCCATCCAGATTGCCGGCACGGACTCGTTCACGCAACTGCCCTTCTTCATCACCACGTGCGACTACACGCTTATGGGCGAGGAGCTTTACGCGGCGAGTGCCTACCTGTCGCGCAACGCAAGGCTGTTAGCTACGCTGAAGGCGCAGGACCTGGGCAAGAGTGTGCTCCTGGCGGCTCTGCCGGTCGGCATGGGGCTTTCGAATCTGGGGTTGACATGGGTGAAAGTGATCTTCACCGCATACGAGAAAGGCTTCTGAGGCCCGCCGCGTCGGGCTGAACTGCCATGAGGTTCATCAGGCTCACGATCCCGCTGATCTTGGCATTCTTGTTCGGCGTGTTCGGCTTCGGCATCCAGTACGTGCCCTCGCCGTGGGCGTCGAACACGAAAGAGTTCATCGCCCTCTGGATTCGGGTGATCGGCGGCGTGGCCATGGTGCTGGGCACCTACAGCTTGGCGCACCTGCACACGACCAAGATCCGGCGCAAGCAGGAGGGCTGGGGCTACAGCATCTTCTTCTTCCTGGGCTTTGCCATGATGGTGGTCACAGGCGTGTACAACGGCGGCCAGTGGTTCTGGAACGCCCAGGTTGAGCATTCCGTGTACGATCGCCTCTACGACGCATTCTATGTGTCGGCGGGCGCCACGATGTTCAGCCTGCTGGGTTTCTACATCGCGTCCGCCGCCGTGCGCACATTCCGGGCGCGGAGTCTGGAGGCGACCCTGCTGCTCCTGGCCGCCCTAATTCTCATGGTCGGCCGGGTGCCCATCGGCAAGGCAATATCGGACTATTTTCCGACCGTTTCAGAGTGGCTCATGCAAGTGCCCAACGTGGCGGCCAAACGCGCGATCATGCTCGGCGTGACCCTGGGCACGGTTGCCACGTCCCTGAGGATCATGTTCGGCCTTGAGCGCTCCTATCTGGGAGGGGGAGACTAACGATGCGAGTGCCCTGGTCCGATCCGCGGCTGATCTTTCCCCTCGTAGCGGGCGCCATTGCACTCGGTCTTGTCGTCCATGTCAAACCGCCGATTACGCCGCAGGAGCCCGTCGTTGCAGTCTATAACTACATCCAACAGCTTCCGAAGGGGTCGGTCGTCCTGCTCGCTGTGGACTTTGACCCTCAGGCACTGGCCGAGTTGAGGCCCATCGCCGAGGCCGTCCTGCGGCACTGCCTGCGGCAGGAGCTGCACGTTGTCGGCATGACGTTCGGGGTCTTGGGAGCCCCGCTCGGATACGACATATTCCGCAAAGTGACGAGTGAGCCCGAGTTCCGCGGCAAACAAGTCGGCGTGGACTACGTCTACCTCGGCTTTAAGCCGGGGGACATGACGCAGATCATCACCAACATGGGCGAAAACCTGCTGACCGCCTTCCCGCAGGACTATCAGAACAGGCCCACGGCGACCATGCCTCTCTTCCAGCAGGTAAAGTCCCTGAAGGACGTGAAGTATATCATAGACTTGGCCGCAGGCGGCACACCGGATACCTGGATCCCATTCGGAAGCGACAAGTACAAGATCCCTCTGGCAGTGGGCTGCACGGCCGTCATGGGGCCGGACCTGTATGTAAGGCTAAACGCCCACCAGATAAACGGCCTCATTGCGGGCCTGCGGGGCGCGGCCGACTACGAGACCTTGCTGGGGACGCCGGGCCTGGGCATAGGCGGCATGTTCGCCCAGAGCCTCATCCACCTCCTGATAGTGGCATTCGTCATCGCCAGTAACGTCGCCTTCCTGTGGAGGGGACGCCGAAGGAAGCAGCGGGGATAGGACCGTGGCCAACTCGTCGAAAACCGATCTCGCGATTGCGCTTGTGTGCGCGGGCGTGCTGGTGGTGGCGAACACATTGCTGTTTGCGGTCGGAACGCTGCCCGTGCGCCGGGAAGGCATCCCGGATTGGCCTCAGACCCTGGTTGTCATCACCGGCGTTGTGATGACCATCGCCATCTTCAGCTTCCTTTACAGGGACAACCCGTTCTTTCGCGCAGCGGAGAACCTCTTCGTGGGACTGGGGCTTGGAATCTCGCTGGCCGTCACGTGGTACAGTTTCTTCAAGCCCGAGGTGTACGATATCCTTGTCGTCCCCGCCTTCACCCCTGGCATGACGGTTGGGCGCAGCAATCTGCTCCTCTTGATCCCCATCGGGCTCGGCCTGATGATTCTGCTGCGCATGTCCAGGTCTTATGGATGGGTCAGCAGGTACCCGATGGCCTTCCTCGTCGGCTACTATTCCGGCTTCTCCATCCAGCCTACTATCCACAGCAACATCATAAAACAGATGCAGGAGACCGTGGTCACTACACCCATGCCCTGGATGGGCTGGGCGGTGGTGGGGCTGGCCGTCGTCCTGCTCGCGGCCACCGCCTACTTCGCCTCGAAGGGCGGCCGCCTATCGGTGGCGCTCAAGATCGCCAGCGGGGCGCTCGGCCTCGCTTACGTCATCGCCCGCACCACGGGCGCGCCGCAGGGACCGCCGGTCGGGAGAACGGAAGACCTGGCGTGGGCGCTCTTCGCGACAGCGGCGGTTCTGATGGCGGCAGCCGGCTACTTCGCCTCCAGGGGAGGCAAGGTGGGCGCCTGGCTGTGGTTCATGGGCGGCACGGCGATGCTCATCTTCCTCGTCAATCGGCTGGCCGCGGCGTTCGCCCGGCATGCCGTTGCAGCTCAGGTCTTCGCCAGCATGGACAGCATCATCATCTTGCTCGGCGTGTTCTCCGTGCTCTGCTACTTCGTGTTCAGCCTCGAACACCGCGGCGTTGTGGGGGCGCTTTCCCGCGCAGGCATCATCTTCCTAATGGTCGCCTTTGGGGCATCCTTCGGCTATGCGGTGATGGCGCGCGAATCGCTCGTGATCGGCCGGTTCCAGTTCCTGTTAGGCGACTGGCTGCACCTGCTGCAGTAGGGCGCGGTGTGCCGGTTATTGGCGCTGCCCCGTCGAGTTTGTTACACTCAGCGGTGTGATGGTCAAGGTCAAGATCTGTGGCATTACGAACGCCACCGACGCACTGATGGCTGCCTCGGCGGGTGCCGACGCCGTCGGGTTCAACTTCTGGCCGTCAAGCCCCCGCTACATCGAGCCCCAGGACGTTATCCCCATCCGGCTCTCCCTGCCGCCCTTTGTCGCCACGGTGGGCGTGTTCGTGAACGCGCCTCCAGAGAGGGTTAGAGACATCATGGGGCAGTGCGGCCTGGAGTATGCGCAGCTCCATGGACGCGAGACGCCCCGCATGGTGAGCCAACTAAGGGGGCTCCGAGTCATCAAGGCTATCCGCATGCGCCGCGAGGAAGACCTGACGGAACTCGAAAGGTACGCCGTAGAAGCCTTTCTGTTAGATACTTACGTCAAGGGCACTCCTGGCGGCACTGGCGAGCCGTTCGACTGGGATTTGGCCCGGGCCGCCTCCAGCCGGGCTAAGATCGTCCTTGCCGGGGGCCTCACGCCGGAGAATGTGGCCGAAGCCGTCCGCGCAGCGCGGCCCTACGCTGTGGACGTCGCCACCGGCGTGGAGGAATCGCCCGGCAAGAAGTCCCGTGAGCTGGTCAACAGATTCGTCAGAGCAGCGAAAAGCGTGAAACTTTGAGCAACCTTGTGATGCGCCTCCCCTCCTTGCCAGCCGTCCGCAGATGTCATCCCGCCCCGGGGACGCAGCCCGCGCTCGTCCTCGTGGCGTCGCTGGTCCTGTCGCTGGCAAGCGCCGGAGCCCTGGCCGAGCCCGCAGCCGAACCGGGTGGACAGCAAACCGCGCCGCCAACCGTTGAAGCGCCAGCCGCGCGAGAAAGGCCGATTCCAGACGAAGCGGCCGCGCCCCAGCAGGACGTAACGCCTGAGCAGAAAGAACGGCGGGCCGCACAGGACGACGCCGAGATCGAACGGCTCGCCGAGCAGGTGAAGCAACTGCTGCCGCAAACTTCCGAGCAGAGGCGCGCCATGCTGCAGCAGTTCCCCGACATGTTCGCACTCGGGCTGCTAAAGCTGGAGAAGACGCGGCTTGCGGTGGGCCAGCAGCCGGCAACCGCAGACAGCCGGCAGCAGGCCCTCCGTAACCTCAAGGAAGCCAGCTTGATCTACGAGGCCCTGCAGAAAGGGCAAAGGCCCCCTATGGCGGAGCACGGCTGCCTTGAGCGCGCATACATCGCGCTCAATGATATGTCGCCTCAGCCCTATATCCTGTACGTGCCGGATTCGTACGACGGGACCGAACCTTTTGGGCTGCTTGTCTTCCTCCACGGCTATTCGCCGGACCTCAACAAGCTCAACTGGCAGGAACTGATGTATTCGCCCTCGCTGGAGACGCTCGCCTCGCGGACTCGATGCATCGCACTGCTGCCCTACGGGCGAGGCAACACCGATTTTCAGGGCGTGGGCGAAGACGACGTGCTGCGCGCGATCAAGGAGGTAAAGAGACACTACAAGGTGGACGAGGACCGCGTCTTCCTCAGCGGCATCTCCATGGGCGGCATGGGGGCCTTGACCATCGGCGCGCACTATCCCGACCAGTTCGCCGCGCTCATCGTGATTGCCGGGCGGGGCGACTTCTACTTGTGGAAAGGCATTGAGCGCGGCAGCCTGCCGGCCTTCGAGGCCAGGCTCGCAGATAGCGAGTTCGGCGCCGAGCTGGTGCCCAACTACCGGAACCTGCCCTGCGTGCTTGTACACGGCCTCGAAGACATCGTCATGCCCATTGCGCAGTCGGAGCGGATGTACGCGCTCCTGACCGAACAGGGATTCCAGGCCACGTTCGTCAAGGTGCCGGGCGCAACGCACTGGACGTGGGACATACTCCTCGGCGCGCCGGAGGTCGCAAAGTGCCTCGAACAGAACCGCCGCCGGACAGACCCCCAGAGGATCACGTTCCGCACGTATTCGCTAAAGTACAGCCGCGCCTACTGGGCGGAAGTCCGCGACATCGAGGACTGGGGGAAGCCTGCCGAGCTTGCGTGCGAACTGACCGAGGGGGGCACAGCGCTCACAATCCAGACGACCAACATAGCGGCCCTGCGCGTCCGTCCGCCCGCATCACTGACGAAGGCCGGTGCTCCATTGCGGGTCACCTGGAATGGGAATGCCGCCACCGCGAAGCAGGCCGACGATGGCTGGCTGGAGCTCGGCGCAAACGATGCCGCTGCCAAAGGACTGGTCAAGACGCCGGGGCTCTGCGGTCCCATACGAGAGGCCCTGGGCGGGCCTTTCATCATGGTCTGCGACGGCGAGGTGCAAGGCGAGTCCCGCCAGCAAATGCTCGAAGGCGCCGTGGACTGGGCCCGATATGCTCAAGCAGCCCCGGTCATGCTGCCAGCGGAGAAGATCCCACCGGAGGCCATGCAGCGCGGCAACCTCGTTCTTTACGGCACGCCCGAGACCAACCGGCTCATAGGGCAGATAGCGCCGGCGCTGCCTATCGGGTTGGGCAGAGGCCAGTACAAGGTGGGCGACAGGACTTACGACGCGTCGAAATACGGGCTCTCGATGATATACCCCAACCCGCTCGCGCCGAACCGCTTCGTGGTGATCAACTCGGCAGTCCCGTGGGGCAGGCAATTACCCGGCAACCACAAGTACGACATGTTGCCGGACTTCATCATCTTCGCAGATGCAAAATCCGAGGACCAAGCCGAGGCCAACAAGTTTGTCTGCGCGGGCTTCTTCGACCAGCACTGGCGCCTTAGCCAAGCGTCCACATGGTACGCTCCCGAAGCGCCCGCCGAGCAGGCTCCTGTTGCGGCGCCCGACGAGTAACCCCGGCCTGCCAGCGCCAAGCGTTCACGGCGTTTGTGCGATGCACGCTGCCCTTCAACTCCTCACTTTCTCCGCCAGGTCCGCCACTCGCCGGCCAAGGGAGCGCGCCTCGGCCTCAGCCCTCGCATCAGGCGCGCCGATGGCGACCGGGCCGTAATGGTCGCCACGTGAGGTTCCTTGCACGATCATCCCGTGAATTAGCATTGCCTGCAAGATACTGAGGATGGTCGTCTCGTTCCCCCCTCCGATGTTCCCGGAGGATGTAAAGGCTCCGCCCACCTTGCCGGCGAGCTGGTGGTGAAACTTGACGGAGTCGTCAAAGAGCTTCTTAAGGGGCGCGCTCATGAGCCCGTAGTAGGTGGGGCTGCCCACGATGATGCCATCGTATCCGGTCAGGTCATCCGGTGAAGCGTCCCCGACCGGCTTGACCACGACCTCCGCGCCCGCTTCCCTCGCGGCTTCCGCGGCCAACTGGGCCATGCGCGCCGTGTGGCCCGTCTCCGAGTGGTAGACGACCAGGATCCTCGCCATTCCGTGCCTGCTCCCGTCAAGAGGGAATCCACGGCCTCAACGCGACACGTCCGTCGGCTGCGCCGAGCGCACACGGCCAACCAAGCGTCAGTGGGCCGTCTCCTGGAAACGCGTCTCCCTGATCACGGTCACAAGGATCTCGCCCGGATACTGCAGCTCTTCCTCGATCTCGTGGGCGATTTCCTGGGACAGTCTGGCCGCCGCCTGGTCCTGGAGCTTGTTCGAGTCAACCAGGACACGCACTTCGCGGCCCGCCTGAATGGCGAACGCCCTCAAAACGCCGCTGTGCTGCGTCGCCAGGCTCTCCAGCCGCTCCAGGCGCTTCACGTAGCGCTCCAACGTCTCGCGCCGGGCGCCTGGCCTGCTGGCGCTTATGGTGTCCGAGGCGATGATGAGGCCGGCGTAAAGCGACTGCGGCGGGACCTCTTCATGGTGCGCGGCAATGGCGTTCACCACAAGCTCGGCCTCGCCGCGCTTCTGCGCCTCTTCGGCGCCGAGGGCGGCGTGAGAGCCTTCGTGACGCTGGTCAATGGCCTTGCCGAGGTCGTGCAGGAGGCCGCACCGCCGCGCAAGCTCCACGTCCAGTCCAATCTCAGCCGCCATCAGTCCGGCCAGCTCGCAGACCTGCACAGAGTGCTCCAACACGTTCTGCCCGAAGCTCGTTCGGAACTTCAGCCGCCCCAGAAGCCGCTTCAGCGGTGCCGGGATCTTGGACAGGTCAAGCTCATAGCAGACCTCTTCGCCAGTCTCGTTGACGATGCGCTCAATGTCGGCTATCGCCTGCTTGGCTGCCTCCTCAATGCGCGCGGGATGGATGCGGCCGTCGGCCACCAGCCGCTGCATGGCGAGCCGCGCCGCTTCGCGCCGCACGCTGTCAAAACTGCTCAGCACGACCACGCCAGGCGTGTCGTCCACGATGACGTCCACGCCGATGGCCTTCTCGAACGACCGGATGTTGCGGCCTTCGCGGCCGATGATACGGCCCTTGATATCATCGTTGGGCAGCTCCACGGTGCAGACGGTGGCCTCGCTCGTCGTTTCGGCCGCGCACCGCTCGATGGACTCCACGACGATCCTCTGCGCCTCCTGCTTGGCCGTCCGTTCGGCATGGGCAACCTTGGCGCTGATCATCTCGGTGCACTCAGCCTCCACCTCCTCCCGCAGCTTCTCGGCCAGCATGTGCTTGGCTTCCTCGGTAGACAGACCGCTGATGCGGTGTAGCTCATCCTGCTGCTTCTGCTCCAACTCCTTCAAGCGGTCCTCAAGCGCTGTGAGCTCCCGGCGCTTCTCGGCCAGGTTCTTCTCCCCCGTCTCCAGGAACTTCTCTTTCTTGGCCAGCAGTTCCTCCTTTTCATGGACGCCGTCCTCGCGCTTGTCGAGCCGCCGTTCGGTCTGGCGGAGCTCGTTGCGGACCTGCCGGACTTCCGTCTCGAACTCCTCGCGCCGTTGGATCACGTCGTGCTTGGCTTGGAGTTCCATCTCCTTCTTGATCTGTTCCGCGTCTCGCCGGGCCTCCGCGAGGATGCGTTCCCTTGTCTGCAGGGCGCCGCGTTCCGTGAGCTTGCCCACGAGCAGGCGGATGAAGTAGCCGCCCGCGAAGGCCGCCGCCAGCAAAAAGCCGACAGCAAGGTAAGCGCCTATAACTGCAAGCACGGTTCCCTCCCGTCCGCCCCTGGGGCGGACACGCAGCCACGCGTTGCCCGGACGGACGAAGGTCGGAACCGTTCAGAGGAAGGGAGCGCACGGGGTGCCTCTTCAGGAGCACCGCGACCGGCTGCATGCACCGCTCGGCCCGGCTGAAGAGGCAGAAACGATCTCTACTGGGACCTTTCACTCAGGGGCGGAGGCTGAACCGCCCCCGCCCCTCCGCGGACCGAAGTGACAGGCCGCGGAGGCATTGACAGGCGCCGTCCCGGGGACCCTATGCGCGAAAGCAACCCCTGGCGTGGAGTGTCCAGATTCACAAGACCCACACACGGGACAAGGGTTAATTCAAGCACTGTCCACCTCGCGTGACCACAAGTCCCAGCGCCGTAGGGAGATTGACAGATGCCGGCCACGTGTCACGCAGCCGGTCTCGAAATTCGAACGAAGCATTGGAAAGGCTCTTCTGCTTGTTTGTGTTTTGCCTCTTGTAGTCGGGCCCGTTGCATAACTTCGGGGCCGGGCCCCTTCCCTTCCGACACTGCGCCTACCGAAGCAGACCAAGGCTGCTCTATTTATCCGCTGCACGGGGCCATTTCGCGTGGAACAATTGGAGCCCGTCACAAGCACCGGGAAGGGTCGAAACCGCGCGAAAAGCCCACGCAGCGAATTGTGTAAAACGTCTCGATCCCTCGAACGGTCCTCCCGGCATTCAATAGGACCCCTCAACTATGTCTTGATTATCACCGAAAGAGACGCTAATGTCAAGGCTTCGGTTTATGCCCGTGATCGTCACGTAGTGAGAAGGTTTTGGCGTAGGGGGGGGCCAGGGGCCTTGAGGAGCGGGTACAATGTGAGCCGTCGCCGGATCTGGTTTTTTCACCGGGGAGGTGAGGCATGAAGAAGAAGTCGCGCCTGAAGCGCGCCGAGGGGATATTGCCCTTCACCCTGGAAGAGGTCGAGGGGCAGTCGCATCTGACCGCGCACGCCGGCCTGCCGCTGGTGGCGGAGGCCTTCCGCGCCAGCGGGGCGGGGGCGGCCGTGGATCGCTCCCTGCGGACCAGGCCTCGGCTGAGGGAGCGGGGGCTGACGGATGCTGAGTTGGTGGAGAGTTTCTGTGTTTTGCT
>Ga0315289_10001152_pt1 | contig 41293 bp, 27 predicted proteins | sample YL17G11_40_MG_FD_203452 | JGI IMG/M metagenome (GOLD analysis project Ga0315289, IMG submission 203452) | Sediment microbial communities from Yellowstone Lake, YNP, Wyoming, USA - YL17G11_40 | ecosystem: Environmental > Aquatic > Freshwater > Lake > Sediment | place: USA: Wyoming | collected... | reverse complement strand
CCCGCACCTTAAGGCCGGCCGCAACCTGCTGGCCGCCGTGGTGTGGAACTTCGGCGCCCTCGCTCCGGAAGCCCAGGTCACCCTCCAGACCGGCTTCCTGCTTCAGGGCGACACCAAGGCCGAGCACATCGCGGACACCGGCCCCGACTGGAAGTGCGTCCGCAACCAGGCCTACCAGCCGCTTCCCGTGCCCCGCAGCCAGATCTCCGCCTACTACGTGGTCGGACCGGGCGAGCGCCTCGACGCCGCCCTCTACCCCTGGGGCTGGGACCGGCCCAACTTCGACGACGCGGCGTGGAAACCGGCGCAGGTCATCGGCCCCGGCGCGGCGCGCGACACGGTCGATACCCGCAGCCGCTGGATGCTGGTTCCCCGCCCCATCCCTATGATGGAGGAGAAGCCCGAGCGGCTGGCCGCAGTGCGGCAGTCGAGCGGCGCCACCGTCCCGCCTGGCTTCCCGCGCCAGCCGGCGCGAATTCAGGTCCCCGCCAACACCAAGGCCCGGCTGCTGCTCGACCAGTCCTACCTGACCACCGCCTACCCCGAGCTGGTGGTGAGCGGCGGCCAGGGCGCCACCGTCAGCCTGCGCTACGCCGAGGCGCTCTACGATCCCAAGACCCGCGAAAAGGGCCACCGCAACGAGGTCGAAGGCAAGGTGCTCTTCGGCAACCAGGACCTCTTCCTCGCCGACGGCGGTGCGCGCCGCCTGTTTCGCCCCCTGTGGTGGCGCACCTGGCGGTACCTCGAGTTGAGCGTCGAGACCCGGGCAGAGCCGCTGGTCATCGAGGACCTGCGCGGCATCTACACCGGCTACCCCTTCCTCCGCCGCGCCCGCTTCCAGGCCGGCTCGGAGGAGCTGGACCGGATCCTCGAGGTGGGCTGGCGCACGGCGCGCCTCTGCGCGCACGAAACTTACATGGACTGCCCCTACTACGAGCAGTTGCAATATGTCGGCGATACGCGCGTGCAAGCCCTGGTGTCGCTCTACATGACCGGCGACGCGCGCCTGGCGCGCAACGCCCTCGAGCAACTGAACTCCTCGCGCACCCCCGAGGGCGCCACCATGAGCCGCGCTCCCACCCGCCTCCAGCAGTACATCCCGCCGTTCTCGCTGTGGTGGATCGGCATGGTGCACGACTACTGGCGCTACGTGGACGATCCCGCCTTCGTCAAGCACATGCTGCCGGGCGTGCGGGCCGTGCTGGCCTTCTTCGAGGCGCGGCAGCGAGCGGATGCGCTGCTCGCTCCCCTGCCCTGGTGGAACTACGTCGACTGGACCAGCCAGTGGAAGCGCGGGGAGCCGCCCACCGAGCCCGGCGGCGCCTCCGCCCCGCACAATCTCCAGTTGCTGCTGGCCTATCAGTGGGCGGCCGAGATGGAAGCCGCGCTCGGCTACAAGGGGCTCGCCGCCGAGTATCGCACCGCGGAGACAGCCCTGCGCACGTCCATCCACCAGACCTACTGGGATCCGGTGCGCCGCCTCTACGCCGACACGCCGCGCCAGGCCGAGTTCTCGCAGCACGCCAATGTGCTGGCGATCCTGGGCGGCGTCATCCAGGGCGCCGAGGCCCGCGCGCTGTTCGACCGCCTCCTCGAAGACACCTCGCTGGTCGAGTGCTCGATCTACTTCCGCTACTACGTCAACCTGGCCCTGCGCCAGGTCGGCGCGGGCGACCGCTACCTGGACCTGCTGGGCCCCTGGCGCGAGATGCTGGCCCGCGGCCTCACCACCTGGGCCGAGCACGCCGACCCCACCCGCTCCGATTGCCACGCCTGGGGCTCCAGCCCCAACATCGAGTTGTTCCGCACCGTGCTCGGCATCGACTCGGCAGCGCCCGGCTTCCGCCGCGTGCTCGTCCGGCCGTTTCTGGGCAAACTGAAGCAGGTTTCCGGCGCCATCCCGCATCCCCAGGGGGAGCTCGCCGTGGACTTGAGGCTCGGCGGCAGCGGGCAACTGGAAGCCCAGGTCCGGCTGCCCGCGGGCATCGAAGGCGAGTTCGTCTGGCGCGACGCCCGGCGCCCGCTCAAGCCCGGCCTTAACCAGCTCAAGTTCTGAAGGGAGCTCTGCCATGCACTGTAGACTCATTCTGTTTCTGTGCAGCCTGGCCGCCGCCCCTGCGGCGGACTTCGTTCTGATCAAGGGCGGCGTGCTGCGCCCCAGCCGGCCCGCCGTCCGCGTGGACGACTTCGAGATCGAGGCCCGCCCCGTAACCAACGCCGAGTACGCCGTCTTCCTCGCACAGACCAAGCACCCGGCCCCGCTGCACTTCGAAGGCGGGAGGCCTCCCTCCGGCCTCGAGAACTGGCCGGTGATCTTCGTCAACCGCCACGATGCGGCGGCCTACATCGCCTGGCGCAGCAAGCAGGAGAAGCGCGTCTACCGGCTGCCCACGGCGACGGAATTCGAGTACGCCGCGCGCGCCGGCGACCCTCCGGCCTCCTACCCCTGGGGCAGCGACCCGCCGGAAGGCAAGGCCAATTACGATCCCCAGGGCGAGCGCACCTTCGCCGAGTGGCGCCAGCACATCAAGCCCGTCGCCAGCTATCCGCCCAATCCCCGCGGACTCTATGACATGGCGGGCAACGTCTGGCAAATGGTCGATAGCTACCCGGACATGGCCATCGCGCGCTACAAGTACCGCCTCGAGTCGGCCACCGAGCAGGAGACCGGCCTGGCCGGCGGCTCCTGGGCCCGCAGCGCTTACTACCTGCGCTGCGGCGTGCGCGGTGGCGCCTCCTCCGGCATCCGCCACCCGGACATCGGCTTCCGCCTGGTGCGCGAACCCGCCGGCACAACCCACTTCCGGCGCCAGCCCCGGCGGCTCATCGCCGCTTCCGCCGGCGGCGGCGCCCTCTACCTGAGCTGGCAACTGCTGGCGGGCGATCCGGCCGGCGTGGGCTTCCACGTCTACCGCAGCGGGCGCCGCGACGCGGCGGGCGAGCGGGCGACCACCGAACCGGTCCGCGACTCCACCAACTACACGGACCGCGACGCGCCCCCCGTCGAGCGCCTCTACTACCGCGTCCGCGCGGTCACCGCCGAGGGCAAAGAAGGGCCGCCCTCGGAGTGGGCCGCGGTCGAGCCCGCCGCCGCGCCCAGCGGTTTGATCGCCACCTTCGAGCCTGCCGCCAAGCCGGGCGGCGCGGCGCCGGTCTTCGGCGACCTGGACGGCGACGGCGTCCTCGACGTCGTGCTGCGCCTGGACAACGGCATCCGCGAGATGTCACGCGATCCCGGCGTGCCGGTCGAGCTCGAAGCCTTCACCAGCTACGGCCGCAGCCTGTGGCGCCGCCCGCTTCTGCGCCACGATCAGTGCTTCGGCAACGCCAACAACGTCCCCGTGGTGGTCTGGGACCTGAACGGCGACGGCAAGGCGGAGGTCATCGCCCGGCTCGCCGAGCAGGACACCGTCTACCTGGCGGTGCTCGACGGCATGAGCGGGCGCGTGCTCCGCAAGACCCCCTGGACCAGGATGGTCTCCGACTTCTCGAAGTCCTCGACCCGCATCCACATGTCGGTGGCCTACCTGAACGGCCAGACGCCCGCCCTCATCACCCAGACCGGCCTCTACGAGAACGAAATCTTCGACGCCTACGACGCGCAACTGAAGAAGCTCTGGACCTACCAGAGCTTCGCCGAGACCAGCGGCAGCGGCTCCCACCACATCGACATCGCCGACGTGGATGGCGACGGCCGCGACGAAGTTCTTGACGGCGCCACGGTACTGAACCCGGACGGCACCATGCGCTGGTCGATCTACCGCGAGCACCCCGACATCGTGGCCGTCAAGCGCATCCTGCCGGGTACGAAGGACCGCCAGGTCTACTACGCCGTCGAGAGCGGCGTCCACGCCGGGGCCTACGTCGTGGACGCCCGGACCGGCAAGATCATCTGGAAACTCAACCGCGAGGACGATCCGCGCTGGGTGCACGCCCACGTGGGCTGGGCCTCCGACATCTTCGCAGGCTCCCCCGGCCTGGAGATGCTCACCAACCGCGACGGCCACGACGCCCAGGACCAGGTGCTGTTCTCCGCCACCGGCAAGATCTTGATGAACCCCTTCCCGCCCGGCTGGCGCCCGGTGAACTGGACCGGCGGAGGGGTGCGCGAGTTGATGTCCGGCAACGGCCGCCAACTGGCCCGCTTCACGGGAACCGCGGTGGCGCCGCTGGCCGCAGCCGGCCCGAACGTGCTGCCGAGCGGCAGTTGCTCCATGGTGGCGGACCTGGCCGGCGACTACCGCGACGAGGTGGTCTGCTTCGGCCGCACCAAGGAAGACGCGCCGGCCATCTACGTTTTCAGCAACCTTCAGCCGATCAACCAGCGAGAGATCACGCGCACCGCCAGCCGCCAGTACCGCCTGTGGCTGGCGCGCAACATGGGCGGTGGCTACGCGTCCTACTTCGAATGGGAACCATGAACGAGCGCGGGTGGATGGACCGGGCCATCGAGCTGGCGGTCGCGAACGTGCGTGCCGGCCGCGGCGGCCCGTTCGCCGCGCTGGTGGTGCGCGGCGGCAAGATCGTCGCCCAGGGGACCAACCTGGTCACCTCGACCAACGACCCGACGGCCCACGCCGAGATGGTGGCCATCCGCCGGGCGTGCCGGAAGCTCGGCGCGTTTCAGTTGACCGGCTGCGACGTCTACGCCACCTGCGAGCCCTGCCCCATGTGCATGGGCGCCATCTACTGGGCCCGGCCGGCCCGCGTGATATTCGCCGCCACGCGCGCCGACGTCGCCCGCGCCGGTTTCGACGACGCTCATATCTACCGCCAGCTCCGCCTGCCCTTCCGCCGGCGCAGCATCCCCATGCACCCGCTGATGCGCGCCGAAGCGCAAGCCGCCTTCCGCGAATGGAAGAGCAAGCCCGACAAGACCAGATACTGACCATGAACGAGAGGAGACATCCATGACTCGCCTGCTGAAACGCCTTGCTCCGTACGTGCTGGGGCTAATGGCCGTGGCGGTGCTCACAGCGCCGGCCTGGGCCGCGTCAGCCCCGCCGAAGAAGCCGATCCCCAGACACACGCTCAATGGCACGGTCGCCGGCCTGGCGCCCGGCCATCATGCGCTGATAAAGGCCACCAAAGCCTACGGCCGCGAAACCCATACCAGTTCCACCCGCGGCGATGGCGGCTACACCTTGCGGGGCCTGACCCCAGGCTCTTACACGGTGCGCCCGTCGCATACGCGCTACCACTTCGTCCCCTCCTTCCGCACGGTGCTGGTGCGCGTCTCCGACGTCGAGGGCGTGGACTTCACCGCCCACCCCCACCCTACGCGCGGGCGGTAACCAGGGCTTCGCTGCGGCCTGCCGCCGAGCCGGCAGCAAGCCCGCTGCGCTGGGACCCGTGGAGGGGCTCTGGTTTGCGCTCTGAGGGGGGCGCCCGTCCCCAGGGCGACACGCAGCAGCCATAGGAGGCACAGCAGTTTGACCGGCGCTGCTGCAACTTCCGCTGTGGTTGAGCCAACATCCGACCTTCCGGCTGATCGGCGCCAGAAACAAGGCAAAGAGGTGGTGTTCCGGGCCGATGCCGCCTTCGCCAAGCCGGAGATCTACGCGGCGCTGGAAGAGCGAGGTGTGAAGTATGCGATCCGGCTGCCGGCCAATAACTGTCTGGAGCGAGACATCGCGGAGTTGCTGACTCCGCCCGTGGGCCGGCCCTCTCACAAGCCGGTGGTGCGATACCAGGGCTTCCTGTACCAGGCAGAGAGTTGGACGAAGCCGCGGCGCATCGTAGTGAAGGTAGAGTTGCACGCCGGGGAGTCATGCCCGAGGGGAAAGAAGGCAAGTAGGTGCGTACCGGCTGGAAGCCGGGGGGCCAAAATGGAAATCCTGACTAGTACTGCCTGGCCGAGGTACTAGTGCCCCATTGGGTCGGAAGGGAGTTGACAATTCCCGCCGACGCCGACTACACGGCCTGGCCACTAGTCAGGCTGTCCCGTCGTACGATCTGACTGTTGCTTCGTCGACTCTGCTTCGGGTAGTGGACTGCTGCGTCATCGGCGATCAATTCGCGATCTACATCAACAGCGCACACGCCTTTGACACGAGTCCCATCGTGAACAATGACGGCGTCCAGTCCGGGGCGTTTAATGGCGACACGGCGTGGGCGAATGCGGATCTGAGCAAGGGTTCGATTCTCCTCGGTGCGGGTGTCTACCAGATCGATGAGTGGGTCATTCGCAACGCGCTCGGATTCACCGGCGGCGGCGCGTTCATTCGTGCCGACACCGTTGTTCCAGAGCCGGGGACGTTTGGTCTGCTGAGCCTGGCGTTAGGTGGGTTGGTGACGATGCTGGTCCGCCGCCGGAAGTAACACCTGTTTACAATCTTTGAGGCGAGCCGCAGCAGGCGCTGTGGGTCGCCTTTTTGTCTTTACGGGCAGTCCGGCAGCAAGAACGTGTGGCTGGCCCGCGATGCTGGTGCGATCCCTGCCGATGCGCTTGACGTCTCAGGGACAAGGGGACGGGGCACGCGCCGGCTTTTTTGTCTGCTTAGATCCTGAAAGACCACAGGTTTCTACCGGAAGTGCTCGGGCGAGAATAAGGCCGGGGGGACGAATCTCGGTCGCGCGGGCATTCCCGTGTAGTGGTCCAGCACCAGGCCCTCGCCCCCGGGGGCGCTCTGCCCGACCTGCCGCTATTCGGTTTGCAGGGTTACCGCATAGAGCAGGTAGTCGCCGGCGCGCAGTTTCACCTTGAGCCGGCCAAACTTCAGGCTGCCATCCGGGTCCAGAGCAGGCAATGCATCCACCACCTCGTCAATGCCGGCTTGGACGCGCTCACCCAGCTCACCGGGGACGCTCGCTGCCGGCGGGCGGCGGACGATTACCTGCGGTTCTACCTGGACCTCAGGCCGGCGCCGCCTTCCATTCTCTTCGTGGCCATCAGCCAGAAGGACATCCGGCGGGGCCAGCCCCTGGCCGTCTGCTATGGGGTGAAGCAGGCGGTGAAAGTGCGCCTGGACCCGGGAGGAGTCTCGCTGCCGCCCATGGAGAAAAGCTGCATCCAGTTCTACCCGGCCCGCCCCACCGCCTACACGCTGGTGGCCACCGGCGAAGACGGCCGCACTGATCGCGAGCAGTTCACGGTGGGAGTGAAGTAGGTCCTCAGAAAGCGATCGAGATCCCGAACGACGCCTCGAGCTGGCGATACAGCCCGCCGGTCTTCATCGGGTCTTCAAACGTTAGGTCGTAAGGCTTGCCGCCGATGTACTCGCGCACGTCCAGCCGCAGCAGCGCGTGCTTGAACAGCATCAGCTTGATGCCGCCCCCGTAGTTGGCCCCGAAGCGACGCGATTTGCCGGTCCCCCACTCCGGGATCCCGGGCGCCCCGTACTCCTGCACTTGCCCGCCACCCGTCATGAACGGGCGCCAGCGCTCGCCCTTCGGCATGAAGTACATCAGGAAGTTGTAGTGCGCCTGCCGGATGTCGATCCGGTCTTGCGCCACCGTGGTGACGGTCTTGCCGCCCTGGGTGGTGCGCAGCGTGGTCTCCAGCCTCGCCCGGCTGTAGCTGAAGCCGAGCTCGTGCCCGTAGTAGCCGCGGGTATTACGCGTCAGTCGGGCGCTGTACGACTGCAAGCCCTTCAGCTTCGTGTCGTTGTCCTTGGCGCCCTCCTGGGAGAGCGACCCCAGCGGAGCGGAACTCAGCCGGGGATAGCCGGCCGACACTGAAATCTCGTAGGTCTGCGCCGGCGCGGCGCCGCAAACCAGCAGGCAGAATAACGCAGCGGAGAGTGGCTTGGTCATCGTCTCAGTCGCTCGAACCGTCGTCCCGACGGCCCAAACTTCCGATTGTACCTTCTCGCGCCGCTCTCTATAATGGCGGCATGCCCACCAAGATCTCCCGCCGCGAGATGGCCGCGGCCCTGACCGCTGCCGCCGCGCTGCCCGCCCCCGAGGCGCGCCCCAATATCCTGCTGATGCTCTCCGACGATCACAGCGTGCCCTTCCTGGGCGCTTACGGCGACCCGGTCATCCGCACGCCCAACCTGGACCGCTTCGCCCGCGAGGGCCTGCGCTGCGACCAGGCCTTCCAGGCCGCGCCACAATGCGTGCCCTCCCGCGCCGCGCTCATGACCGGCCGCTCGCCCGCGGCCGCCCGCATCGCGCGCTTCAACTCCCCGCTCCCGCCCGACGTGGTCACACTGCCCGAGCTGCTCCGCGCGAGCGGCTATTTCACCGGCATCTGCCGCCGCGTCTTCCACCTCGATGGTCCCGCCAAGCCCGGCCCCCTCATGCAGGCGGTCTTCGACCAGCACGGCATGGTGACTTTCGACCAGCGCGTGGACTACCTCGACCGGGGCTCGCCCCGCAACCAGACCGTGACCCGCCTGAACGAGTTCTTCGATAAGCGCCCGCCAGCGAAACCCTTCTTCCTGTGGGTCAGCTTCAACGACCCGCACCATCCCTGGGACCGCAACGCCATCGCGGAGCCGCACGACCCCGCCAAGCTGGTCCTGCCGCCCTACCTGCCCGACCTGCCCGGCGTGCGCCAGGACTTGGCCCGCTACTGCGACGAGGTTGCGCGCCTGGACGAGGAGTTCCAGTGGGTGCTCGACGCGCTGGACCGGCGCGGCGTCGCCGGCAACACCATCGTCGTCTTCATGGGCGACAACGGCCTGGCCTTCCCCCACGGCAAAGGTTCCCTCTACGATCCCGGGCTGAACGTGCCCCTGCTGGTCCGCTGGCCGGGTAAGGTGAAGCCCGGCTCTTCCACCCGCGAGCTCGTCTCCGGCGAGGACCTGACGCCCACGCTGCTCGAAGCCGCCGGCCTGGCCGCGCCCAAGGAGATGTCCGGGCGCAGCTTCCTCAAGCTGCTGCGGGGGGAGAAGTACGAGGGCCGCCAGTATGTCTTCGCCCAGCGCGGCCAGCACGGCAACAGCACTTTCGACCAGAACACCACGGCCAACGGCTTTGACCTCTCGCGGTGCGCCCGCTCGAAGCGCTACAAGCTCATCTACAATTGCACCCCCTACCAGATCTACGCGCCGGTGGACAGCGCCAACGACCCGAGCTGGCGCCAGATCGTCGCCGCCCACCAGGCCGGCACCCTGGCGCCCGAGTTCGCGCGCGCCTACTTCACCCACCCGCGCCCCATCTTCGAGTTGTTCGACCTGGCCAACGACCCCGCCGAGCTGACCAACCTCGCCGGCCGCCCCGAATACGCCGCCGTCGAGCAGGAGCTCAAAGCCGCCCTCTGCGAAAAAATGATCTTCGACTACGACTTCCTCCCCCTCCCCCTGCGCGTATAGCCGATAGCGGGGTCAGCCTGATCCGCCCCCCTTCCACCTACGCCGAGAAGGCGGGCGCCAACCTGTTTGAAGGCGGGGTCAACGGCGCCACGGACTGGGACCGCACCAACTACTTCATCACCGTTCCCTCGGCCAACCTCGAGCACGTGCTGTGGCTCGAGTCTGACCGCGTGGCCACGCTGGCCGACGCCGTCACCAAGGAGCGCTTCGAGAACCAGCGCGAGGTGGTCCGCAACGAGCGCCGCCAGGGCCTCGAGAACCAGCCTTACGGCCGCTGGATGAAGCTCGTCGGCGAGAACCTCTACCCCCACCGGCGCCCCTACGCCAGCGATGTCATCGGCACCCACGAGGATCTGGTGGCCGCCACGGTGGATGACCTCAAGGACTTCTTCCGGACTTATTGCACTCCCAACAACCTCTTCCTAGCCATCGCCGGCGGCATCCAACCAGCGGAGGCGCTACGTTTAGCGCAAAAGTACTTCGGCGGAATCCCGGCCGGGCCGGCCCTGGATCGGCCTCCGCGCTGGATCCCCGCGCTCGACGGCGAGCGCACCATCGAGGTGCGGGACCGCGTGCCCCAGGAGCGCACTTACTTCGCCTTCCACTCGCCCGCCTACTTCTCCCCCGGCGACGCCGGGCTCGATTTGCGCTCGACCATCCTGACCGACGGCCTTTCCTCCCGCCTGAACAAGGTGCTGGTGTACGAGAAGCACCTGTGCTCGGACGTCGTCAGCTTCCAGATGAGCCGCGAGGCCGCCGGCATGTTCATCGTTCACGCCACCGCCAAGTGGCTCAACACGCGCAACCGCCTGCTGGTGCGGTTCCGCCCCGAGACCTCCGGCCGCGAAACCCAGGTGGCGCTGGACCGTGCGCAGGCGCCGCCGCTGGGCGCCGACCGCCCATTTCTGGCGCCGCAGGTAAAGTCCGGGCGGCTCGAGAACGGCCTCGAAGTGTTGGTCATCGAGCGGCGCGAACTGCCCAAGGTGGCCGTGCAACTGGTGACCAAGTCCGGCAGCGCCGGCGACCCCGCCGGCAAAGCCGGCCGGGCCAGCCTGACCGTGGAAACCATGCGCATGGGCGCCAGGACCCGCAAGACCCTCGCGATCGAGGAGGCCATGGGCGAACTCGGCAGCGCCATCTGGGCCGGCATTTCCCGCGAGTACTCCAACACGGGATTCGAAGTGCTGAAGCGGAACCTCTGGCCGGCCATGGCCATCCTCGCTGACGTGGTCCGCGACCCCGGGTTCCCCGACTCCGAGGTCGATCTCCAGAAGAAGCGCCGCCTGGACGCCCTTTCGCAGCAGTCGCAGAGTCCCGACGGGATCGCGGAGCGCGTGGGCCCCATGCTCGCCTTCGGCCCCAACCACCCCTACGGCACGCCGTCCGCAGGGCTGCCGGGCACGGTCCAGAAGCTTACGCGCGAGGACTTCGTCCAATTCCATGAGCGCCATTGGAAGCCCGGCAGCTCGGCGCTCATCTTCGCCGGGGACGTCTCGCTGGACGAGGCCATGGCCCTGGCGAAGGAATCCTTCGGAACTTGGTCCGGCGGCGCACGCACACCGTCCTCGATTCCCAGACCGCAGCCGGTGGGGCCCGGCAAGGTCTTCCTGATTGACCGCCAGGACGCGCCGCAAACCATGGTGGTCCAGATCGTCGGCGCGCCGCCGCGCAAGAGCGAAGAGTACTTCGCATTGCGGCTGGCCGGCGCCTGGGGCGCCGGGGGCACCGTCCGGACGGACAAGACCAAGGAGTCGGTGGCGGAGCTTCTCAAGGAGCTGAACTTTCTGGCCGGAGAGAAACCCGTCACCCCGGCGGAGTTGGCCCAGGCCAAGGCCAACCGGGTGCGCGGCTACGCCCAGCAGTTCGAGACCCTGGACCGCGTGAACGGCCAAGTGGCCGAGCTGTGGGCGCTGGGGCTGCCCCTGTCCCAACTTCAGCGCGAGCCCCTCGAGCTCGAGCGCACTCCTCTGGCGGCGGTCAACGCCCTGACCGGGCGGTGGTGAGCGTTGCGGCGGGCGCGCCGACACCGAAACGGCCGGCCGTGAGCGTGGTCAGAATCAAGCACGGCAACATCGCCGCGGCCCTGGAAGAGGCCATCCATCTGCTCTGCTCCGTGCCCATGATGAAGACCCACGGACTGGCCACCGACATGGTCACTTCCAGTCTCATGGGCTTCGATACCGCCGCCGGTCGCGCCAGCGCAGGAGGCCGGCGCCCAGGAGGCCCAGGAGGGTCATGGCGGCGCCGAGGAGGGCGGAGGCCGGGCGGTAGGTCATCTCGATGCGGTGGTGGCCGCGCTCGACGACCACGCCGCGCAGTGCGCCGTCCACCTCGTGGATGGGGGCTGGGCGGCCATCCACCCTGGCCACCCACCCGGGGAAGGCGGTGTCGGCGAGGACGACCATGCCGCGGCACTGGAGGGCAGCGTCAAGGACCATGCGGCTCGGGTCGAGGGCGGTGACGCGGACTTCCTCGCCGGCTCCGCAGGGTTCCAGCGGCGGCGGCGGTCCCAGCACGGCGGCCTTCCGCCGCAGGTCGAAGCGCTCGTCCTGGTAGAGCTTGCGCAGGTCGCCGTACGAGGGAACCCGCACCAGCTCGTGCACGACGCGGGCGCGCGGGTAAGCCGAGGGGTTGCGGTAGACGTTGACGCCGCTGGCTCCGCGGAAGACAAGTTCCTGGCCGGGGCGGGTGGGTTCGCGCGCCACTGTGTAGTTGACGGCCAGCAGGTCCTGGATGCGCGGACGGTGGGTCTCCAGCTCGAGCACGTTGGCGGTCACACCGGCCACATATCCGCTGAGCGTGTCGATGCCGTGCCAGTCGCCGAAGTTGTAAGGAACGTCGCGGTCGTTGACCTGCACCCGCAAGGGCTGCGGCTGCTGACGCAGGAAGGACGCCACGTCGTCGTGCGCCCGCAGTTGGGCCAGCGCGGAGGGCCGGGCGGTGTCGCGGAGGTTCGGCATTTGGGCGCCCGAGACGTTGCCCAACTCGACCACGCTCAGCAGCACCAGCGAGGCCGTTAGCGCGGGGCCGGTGATCGCTCCCGCGCGCCCGGCCGCGAGCAGCGCGGCCGCGAGCAGGGCGGCCAGCCCGGTGAACACCCATCGCGCGTCGGCGGGGAACTGGTTGACCATGGCCAGGACGCCGGCGACACCGAAGACTCCGGCGCCCAGGGCAGCGAGGCACCCTGCGGCGCGGCGCAGCCACGCCGCGGCGGACGCCTCCCGCAGCGCATCCAGGCCGAAGGCGACCAGGGGCGCAATCCCGAGGTTGAAGACCACGATGGCCCGCGCCGGGACGCGCGCCTTGCCGAACAGCGGCGCCAGGGAATAGAGGATGCCGTGGAAGAGGTTCTGGGAGGCCATGGCAAACAGCAGGCCCCCGAGCGCTACCGCGGCAAACAGGCGCACCGGGGGATGATCCTTCCAGGCGGCGGCGATGGCCACCAGAGCCAGGGTGAGCGCGACCACGCCGATGAACGGATTGACGTGCCGATACTGGCCCGGCAGGACGATGCCGAGCAGGGACGCCGGAGTGAAGGAGTAGTGCTCGTGCACGGTGTACGGTACCGGCTCGTTCCACGCCAGGGGCTCGGGCGTACCTGCCCAGCGCCGGGAGAGTTTCCCATACTCGTATCCGGGGACCGTTTGCAGGCCGCTGGCCAGCACGGTGAACAGCGCGGCGAGCGCCGCCAGGCCCAGCAGTCTCTTGCGAGAGCCACGCCCGCAGGCGATGTGAAAGAGCCAGACGCCTCCGGCGGCGGCGGTCAGGTAGGTCGGGGCTTCATGGTGGCCGCTCAGCCAGGCCAGCCCGAGAAAGGCGCCGGAGAGTGCGGCGCTCGAGACGGGCCGCTGTCCGCGCAGGGCCCGGAGCAGGAACAGGAACACGGCCGGCGCCCACACCGCGCCGTTCAAGACCTGCGGCCAGTCCGTGTTGCCCACGAAGGCGCCAAAGGCGAAGACCAGGCCGGCCAGAAGCGAGGCCGCGCGGCTTCGGCCGAGGTCCCGGCAGAGCCAGTAGGCGAACAGCGCCCCCTGAAAGTGGATCAGTACGAAGTACCAGTGGAGCACGGTCCGGCGGATCTTGCCTTGCTCGAACGGCAGATGAGGCAGGAGCCAGTTGAGGGGATAAGCGGCCCCGGTGAACTGGCCCAGAAACGGCTGCCCGCACCAGTGGTGCGGATCCCACAGAGGGAAACGGGAATGGCGCCACTCGGCGGCCTGGAACTGGAAACGGGGCAGCTCCATGTTGGCCAGGTCGGGGCTGTCGAGGCAGGTGTACTGGTCGGTCAGCACCAGCTTCCAGTGCAGGCCCACGCACAGGAGCAGGAGCAGCCCCACCCACACCAGCCGCGAGCGCGCCGCAACGGACATATCGAGCATGATAACAAGGCGCTCGGCGGGAGCCGCGCCCTACCAGCTCAACTGGACCAGAGAGACCCCTTGCCGGGGCAGCCGGAAGCGCAGAGAGACCGCGCCAGACTGGACGGGCAGCCACTGGGGCGAATCCAGCAGCGCCAGCGCGGCGGCCTTCTCCAGCGCGGCGTACTGGTCCGCGGTGGGGTTCTGAGGGGAACCCATCCGTTTCCAGGCTTCGTAGGAGTTGCTGTGATCGCGGTCGATGCGGAAGTGGGTGGCCAGCGCGCGCGGGACGCCGGCGCCCAGGCCGCTAACGGTCAGGCGGACCTCCGCGGCCGGACCAGGAAGGTCGTCGTCGTGGTAGTGCCAAACCATGACCGAGACCTTGCGGTCTTCGCGGGCCGCCAGGGCGCCGACGTCGGGCTCTCCGCGCACACCCTCCTGGCGGATGGCATCCAGCGCCCTCATGTGCGAGCTCTCCGCTGCGACGCGCCGCCCGCCCATCAGCCCGTACATGCGGAAGACGTTGAGCACCGGCTTCTCGATGCCGTGGGTGGCCAGGTCACGAAAGCCGTCGAACCAGGGCTGGTTCTCGAACTCGAACGCCCAGGTGACGATCCCGATCAGATCGATGCGGTGGCGGTCCGCCAGCTCGTATTTCCGCGCGAAGGAGGCGGCGGTGTAGCTCGAGTACATGGCGCCGTTGCGGTAGGCATTGTGGGGGTAGACGCGCGCGGCGCAGGCCGCGCAGCCCTCCGGGTCGGACTCGCCCAGGACGACGGGCTTCGAGCGCAGCTCCGGGTAGGAGGCCACGATCTCGAAGCCGCGGTGGATGACGCCGAGGTGCGTGGCTATCCCCATTTGCACGTGCCCGTCCACGACCCGGGGCGCTCCCTTGGCGTGGAACCCGATGTAGTCGACGGGAGCGCCGGGAGAGCCGGTCACGTAGTTCTTCCCGCGCAGCACGTGCTCGAGGAAGGCCCGGAACCACTGGCCGGACTCCTCGCGGGCACTGCCGGCCCAGTGCGGCCCGCCGATGCGCGCGGACGGCAGGGCGCGCTTCACCGCGTCCGCGGTGTAGTCGTAGAGCTTGAAGAACTCCTCGGGAGTGGCCCGCCAATACTGGATGTTGGGCTCGTTCCACAGCTCCCACAGCCAGCTTTCCACCTCGGCGCGGCCGTACCGTTCGAGGCAGTGCCGCACCCAGCGGTGGACCAGCTCGGCCCATTTCGCGTAATCCTTGGGCGGGTAGGCCCATCCCCCCGCGATGGAACGGTCGAGGGGCTCGAGGCTGAAACTGTGCCGGTAGGGCTGGGGCTTCACCGAGAGCGCCTCGGGCATGAAGCCGATCTCGACCAGCGGCTTCATGCCGCGCTCGACGTAGGTGTCGAAGATGCGGTCCACGATGGTCCAGTCGTAGCGCGGGCGGCCGCTCGCGTCTTCGGTGTAGATGTTCGTCGAGCCCCACTTCAGGGCCGCCGAGCCGTCGCCGCTGTTCAGCAGGTTGTGCGCCCGCACGTACACGGGCACGGGGCTGAGAGCGGCGAGCTGGGAGAGCAGCTTCCGGCCGTCCTTCATGTAGGTGTAGTTGGGCTCGTCGTAGCCGAACCAGGCCCAGGCGGGCCGCATCTCGCCCACGGTCTTCGCGGCGTCCACTCGCAGCGTGACCTGAAGGGTCTGGGCCGGGGCCACAGCCAGCCCGGCCGCGAACACGAGAACACTCGCCAGTCGAATCATCCTAGGCATAGGTTACACCTCCGGCGCGCCGGAGTGGGCCATGGGTTATACTGCGGTTCGTGCCCGACCAATGGGACAAACTTGTATCCGAAATCGACGCCGCCTGCCGGAAGTTCGCCAACCCCCAGTTGGTGGCGAAGTATGCGCGCTACTTCGCGGAAGGTTACGACGCCTACGGGGTCAAGTGCGACGACCCCGCGTGGGAGGAGCAGAAGCGCGCCTGGTTCGCCGCCCACGGGGCTCTGGGTTTGGACGGTTTTCTCGAACTGGGCAACCGGCTGTTCGCCACCGGCAAGTACGAGCACGGGGCAGTGGCGATCTGGTTCCTTAAGCAGTTCCGCGAGCGGATTGGCCCGCAGGCGTTTGCCGGCGTGGGGAAGTGGTTCGAGGGCGGGGTACGCAACTGGGCGCACTCGGACGTCATCTGCGGGGAGCTGCTGTCGCCCGGCCTGGAGACTGGCGCGGTGCGGCTGGAGGCGCTGGCGAGCTGGCGGAAGTCGTCGCACAAATACAGGCGGCGCGCAGTGCCGGTGGCGATGCTCGGCCTGCTCAAGAGCGCAGCCGACTTCCGCCCGCTGCTCGACTTCCTGCGCCCGCTGATGCTCGACGCGGAGAAGGTGGTGCATCAGGGAGTGGGGTGGTTCCTGCGCGAGGCGTGGAAGAAGCAACCCGGGCCGGTCGAGGCGTTCCTCACGGAATGGAAGGACGCCTCGCCGCGGCTGATCTTCCAGTACGCGACCGAGAAGATGTCCGCCGCGGACAAGCAACGGTTCCGGCGGGCCCAGGCGCCGGCCGGCGGCGGCGCCCTTAGCGGAGGTCCTTCCAAACGGGCAAGGAAACGTTGACCCGGTAGTTGGATTCGTTGTAGTCGGGGTTGCGCAGGGGCGCGTAGATGCGGGCACCGGTGAAGGGCCGGTCCTGGGTGTAGATCCACACCTGCTGGCTGTCCCAGACTACGATCTCATCGCGCTCGTCCCCGGTCAGGTTCAAGACGTTGAAGGCCAGATCGGGATGGCCGTCGTCGGGGAACACCACCACGCGCCGGAGGCGGCCGTCGATCATCCCGCCTTCCTTGACGCTGGCCGACAGCATGGCGAACTCCTGGCCGTCGCCGCGCCAGTTGACCGGCAGCAGAGGGCTGCCGCTGTGAATGGGCTCAGCCTGCTCGAGGATACGGCCCTCGTGGTCGAGCAGGGTGACGATGCCGGGATTGCGCCAGAAGTTGATGGTCATAAGCTGGAGACCGGGCAGGTCGGGCCGGAAGCGGGCCACGCTGGGGCTCTGCGTGTGCCCCACGCGCTGCCGGAGCAGGACCTTGCCGGTCAGGTCCGCCATGAGAAACCCTTCGTCGCTGGCGAACATGTAGGCGCGGATGGGGGCTTGGGGATCGCCGCTGAAGTTGCCGAGCACGATGCCATCGGAGTGGTCCTCGAGTTCGGCGTCCAGGGTCCAGAGCCGTCGGCCCGCGGGGGAGTATAGCGAGTAACCGATGGCCATCTCCTCGCGGCCATCGCCGTCGGTGTCCAGCGTGTAAGGGAAATGCCCCGTGTTGCACTGGCTCGACCACAGCAGCTTCAGGTTGGCGTCGAAGACCCAGAAGGTGCGGTAGCGGTCCTTGATGACCATGTCACGCGGCGCGCGGCGGCCGGCGAAGTCGGCGAGGTAGATCGAGTCGCCGGCTTCCATTTCGTAGGGCCGCTCCTGGTTGTCCTTGGGCGCCTCCGGCATCCAGGCCCATTGCTTGACGCGGCCGGTCTTGCCGTCGAGGACCTGGATCTTGAAGTCCTTGACCAGGACGACTTCGCTCGCGCCGTCGCCGTCGAGGTCGTGGATCTGGAAGGGGGTGTCGTTGGCCAGGACGTCGTTGTAGGGGTCGGGGCGCCCGATCTGCCAGAGCACCCGGCCGTCGAGGTTGACCGCGGTGAGGCAACTGATGTGGTCGAAGGAGTTGCGGGAGGCCTTGCGGACGTTCTGGGCGATGAGCATGTCGGGGCGGCGGTCGCCGTCCAGATCGCCGAAGCGGACGTTGCGCCCGGCGCCGAAACGGGGCGTCGAGAGCTTCTTCCAGAGCTTGGGCTGCGGGTTGGCGGCGCGCAGCCGGGCGAGTCCCGCCTGGCGCGCCGCGATGCGGCTCCGGATGTCCTTCTCGACGGCGGGGGTCACGCTGACGCGGACGCCGGTGAAGCGCGCGGGGATGTTCGAGGTGACGCCGACCTTGCCCTTGAGGATCTCCGCGTCGGTGGCTTCGATGAGCAGCTTGCCGTCCACGAAGGCGCGGATCTTGGGCCCGTCGTTTTCGACGCGGAGCGTGTAGTAGCGCCGGGTGTCGTAGAGGAACTCGGCCGCGCCGAGATCCTTCCAGTCGGCCACGCGGTACTTTTTCTCGAACGGCAGGCGCAGCCGCAGCACGGCGCGGCTGCCCCCGGCGAGGCCGAACAGGTAGTAGTGGCGGTTGGTGCGGTAGCGGAAGGCGATGCCGGCCATCTCGGAGAGCGAGAGCGGCCGCACCCGGACTTCCAGCGCGTAGTCGGACCACTCCGGATCGCCGGTGACCAGCAGCGGATTCATCAGCCGGCGCAACGTGTTCACGCTGTGCTGCTCCACGTAAGCCTGGCCGTCTTCGTCGCCGCCGGCCCAGACGTCGTCGTGGCAGATGGCGTTCTCCCACGGATCCAGGGGCGCCCCGCGGTGCGGCAGGTAGTGGTACTCCTGGATGGCGTTGGTCAACTGCTTGACCGGCTCGGAGAAGACCCGCGGCGGCAGGCGCGAGAAGTCGTCGCGAAACAAGTCGGCCGCGAAGGCCGCCGGAAGAAGCAGCGCTGGAACGAGGAGTGCTGGACGCATGGTGGTGCCCTGCGCAGTGTACCCGCTCCGGCCCCCGGCGGGCAAGCGGCTTCAGCCTCCCGCATTGGACTATCCTCGTACTTGGGAGGATCCAGACTATGCCGCCGGCCCACCGACTGAGGAGCAGCGAGGGGAGCTCGCGCCGCGATTTCCTGAAGACCTCGGCGGCCGGGGTGGCGGCGAACCTCGGCGGGTACGTGGCCGGGAGCGACGCCATTCGCATCGGTGTGATCGGCTGCGGCGGGCGCGGCACGGCCGCCGCCCTCAACGCCATGAAGGCCGACCCGGGGGTTCGACTGGTCGCCATGGGCGACCTGCTGATGGACCGGGCCCAGGAGAAGCGCAACGCTCTGAAGGTGCAGAAGCCCGGCCAGGTGGCGGTGGATGACGAACATTGCTTCGCGGGCTTCGACGCCTACCAGAGGGTCATCGAGTGCGTGGACGTGGTGCTGGTCGCCAACGCGGCGAAGTTCCATCCGCTGCACCTGCGGGCGGCCGTCGAGGCCGGCAAGCACGTCTTCGTCGAGAAGCCGCACGCCATCGACCCGGCGGGCGTCCAGGCCGTGGTGGCGGCCTGCGAGCTGGCCAAAGGGAAGCGGCTCTGCGTGGTCTCCGGCCTGCAGAGCCGCTACCACCCCGGCTACCGGGAGACCATGCGGCGCGTACACGAGGGGGCCATCGGCGACATCGTGGCCCTCGAGGAGAACTTCCTGCGCGCCCCGTATGGGCTGTATCCCCGCAAGCCGGGCCAGACCGAAGTCCAATACCAGGGCAGCAACCAGTACCACTTCCACTGGCTGTCCGGCGACGACGTGCCCCAGTCGCTGGTGCACAATCTGGACCGCGCCAGTTGGGCCATGCGGGAACAAGCGCCGGTGAGGGCGCACGGCATGGGCGGGCGCTCGACCCTGCGTGGGGAGATCTACGGCAGCGTCTTCGACCACCACGCTGTGGTGTACGAGTTCGCCAGCGGCGTCCGGCTGTACGCCTTCTGTCGCACCATCCCGGACTGTTACAACGAGACCTCGAGCATCCTGCTGGGGAGCAAGGGCCGCTGTAACCTGCTGCGGATGCGCCTCGAGGGCGAGACCACGTGGCAGTACGAGGGGCCGAAGGCAGACCCGTACGACCTCGAGCACCTCGAGCTGTTCAAGGCCATCCGCGCGGGGACTCCCATCAACAACGGCGACTACATGGCCCGGAGCACGCTGATCGCCATTATGGGCCAGATCAGTTGCTACACCGGGAAGGAAGTCACCTGGGAGCAGATCGCGAGGTCCGACTTCTACTTCCCGCCCCGGCCGGAGGAATGCCGCGCCGGGATGGAGCCGCCGGTCACGCCCGATGCCGAGGGCATCTACCCGGTGTTCACTCCCGGGGTGACGAAACTGTTGTGACGATGCATACAGCCGCGCGGAGGGCGAAATGGGAAAATTGGTTACTATCCCCAGCTTTCACCATTGCGCGGCAGCGAGTGGGCCGATAAGGATGGCGTGCACCTGCCTGCGCGCGTGGTCCTCGCATTCACCGCGGCTGCGTCGGTGGCCCTCACTGTGGGGTTTCTGACGGGGCGTCGCGGGCCGGACCTCCGGCGGACCTACCGCATCGGGTTCCAGCACGCCCCGCCCAGACAGTATGTTGATCGCAATGGCCGCCCCTACGGTTCGGGGATCGAGATCATCAGCGCAGCGGCGCGCAGAACGGGCGTCAAACTCGAGTGGGTTCAGGTGCCCGAGGGTCCGGACCGGGCCCTGACGGAGGGCTCCATCGACCTGTGGCCGGTGCTGAACCGGATACCCGAACGCAGCCATCTGCACATTACGGAGCCATACCTTGAAATCAGCTACTCGCTGGTGTCACTGAGATCCGGCGGCGGTTTGAACGCTGAAAACCTGGCCGGACACCCGGTGGGCGTCATCCAGGGATTGGCCGCTCTCATCGCCCGCAAGCAACTGCCCAAGGCCAGGCAGGAGGTGCTGGGCGGCGTGGCGGAGCTGGTAGGGGCGGTCTGCGATGGAAAGATCAAGGCCGCGGTGATCGCGGATAGTATCGCCCACGCTTCCCTGTTCAAGAAGCCGGACGGCTGCCAGTTGCGGATGTCACCGCTCCCCGGCGCGAGGCTGTGGGCCGGGATCGGCGCCACGCCCAAGAACCCCGCGGCGATCCCGGTGGCCGATCTGCTACGCCGGGAGATCAGCGCCATGGCCCGCGACGGCACGTTCTCCACGATTTCACTGAAGTGGTACGGTTATCCGACCATCGAGGCCCTGACGGTTGAAAGCCTGACGCAGATCCGCCGGCAAATGCGGGTGCAGACGGCCGGCCTGGCGGTGCTGTCCGGCGCGATGGTGTCGCTGATCTGGATGGCGGTGCGCTTGCGGTCCGCGCGCCGCGCGGCCGATAGAGCCGCGGCGGCGAAGTCGGAATTCCTGGCCAACATGAGCCACGAGATCCGCACGCCCATGAACGGCATTATCGGCATGACCGAACTGGTGCTGGACACGCGCCTCAACGCCGAGCAGCGCGAATACTTGACCACGGTCAAGACGTGCGCCGACTCGCTGCTCACCATCCTGAACGACATCCTGGACTTCAGCAAAGTCGAGGCGGGCAAGCTGGCGCTGGCGTCGGTGGAATTCGCGCTGCGCGACTGCGTGGCCGACGTTCTGCACACCCTGGCCTTTCGCGCTCACGAAAAGGGCCTGGAATTGATCGGTCACACCTTGGCGGAGGTCCCCGACGGCCTGGTGGGCGATCCCGGGCGGCTGCGGCAGATCCTGCTGAACTTGGTCGGCAACGCGATCAAGTTCACCGACGAGGGAGAGATCCTGGTGCGCGTTTGGCCGGAAGCGCACTCAGGTGACCGGGTCAGCCTGCATTTCATGGTGGCCGACACGGGGATCGGGATCCTGAAGGAGAAGCAGCAGGCGATATTCGCGCCGTTCGAGCAGGCGGGCGCAGCGACCAGCCGGAAGTACGGGGGCACGGGACTGGGCCTGGCCATCTCGACGAACCTGGTGAACCTGATGGCCGGGCGGATCCGGGTGGAGAGCCCCTGGAGAGACGAAGACGGGAAGCGCATGGTAAGTGGAAGCGCGTTCCATTTCACGGCCACGTTTGGCGTGCAAGCCGTGCAGGCCGAAGCGCCGCGCCACATTGTCAGCCTGGCGGGCATCCCGATCCTGGTGGCCGACGACCATGCCGTGAACCGGCTGATGCTGTCGGAGGTGCTGCGCGGCTGGGGCATGGCCCCGACGTGCGTCGAGGACGGTAGCGCGGCCCTCCAAGCGGTGGAGCAAGCGCAGGCCAGCGGAACGCCGTTCCCGATCGTCGCGCTCGACTTCGATATGCCGCGCATGGATGGCTGCGAAGTCGCGGCAAGGATCCGGCAGATCCCCGCCTTGGCGGGCACGAAAATCCTCCTGCTGACTTCCGCCGACGGCCGCGAGGAGGTCGCCCGCGGCCAGAAGGCCGGGCTGGATGCGCGGCTGCGCAAGCCCATCAAACGGTCCGACCTGCTGTCGGCCATCCTGTCGGTGTTCGGCGCGTCCGCTTCGGCGGCGGGCCAGAGTGAGCCACGGCACGACCCCGCGGCGGTTCACTACGCCCCGCCGTTACGCGTCCTGCTGGCGGAGGATAACCCGGTCAATCGCAGGGTGGCCTCCCGCCTGCTCGAGAAACGCGGCCATACGGTCCTGTCGGCGGTCAATGGGGCGGAAGCCCTCTCCCTGCTGAACCACGAGCAGATCGACCTGATCCTCATGGACGTCCAGATGCCGGTCATGGACGGGCTCCAGACCACGGCCGCCATCCGGCGGAAAGAGGAGGGGAGCGGCAGGCGCCTCCCTATCGTGGCCATGACCGCCTATGCCATGGACGGCGATCGCGAACGCTGCCTGGCCGCCGGCATGGACGGGTACGTCGCCAAGCCGGTACAGCCGGAGGAGTTGTACCGCGTCATCGCCGAAGTCGCCGTGGGCACGGGTAACGCCCGCAAGTTCTCGGACCGCCTGACGGCGTCTCCGTGAAAACACTAACCTGGAAACGAAACGGGCCGTTTCAGCTCTCTTCCGGCAGCGCCTGGAAGGTTGCGCCTCGAGGGGCGCCGGCCCAATGGTCGATCACGGGCTGCTGCCGGCGGAAGAGCATCTGACGCGGCGCGTGTTCGGTGCTATGTTGGGAAGGATGGCCGCGCTACCGGCGTCGGCTGGGGAGTCGGGGGCAGCGGCAGGGGAATCGAGGGGAGGGAGATCCTGGAATGGCGACCCTAAGGCCGAACCGCATCCCGGTCGCGGTGGTGGCGGGCCTGCTGCTGGCTGTGCCCGTCTTCGCACAGGGTCTGCTGTTGAACGATCCGCGTGCGGCCAGTGGCTACCGCCTGATCGCACCTCTGGGTGAGACCACAGCTTCGCTGGTGGACAGCTCGGGCCAAGTGGTTCATCAGTGGACCAGCAGCTTCCCGCAGGTCACGGTGGCCTACCTGCTTCCCAACGGGAACCTGCTGCGCACCGCGCTGATTGGAAACCGGCAGATCCTCGCCGGCGGCGGCAGCGGGCGCCTCGAGGAACTCGCCTGGGACAGTACGGTTGTCTGGGCTTATGAGTACAGCGACGCGAGGCACATCCTGCATCACGACGTGAGACGACTCCCCAGCGGCAACTATCTTATGCTGGCCTGGGAGTTGAAGAGCCGGCAGGAAGCGCTGGCCGCCGGAGTAGATCCGGAGAGGGTCGCGCCGCGGGGAGTTCTGGCGGAGAAGATCATCGAGGTCCGGCCCTCGTCAGACAGCGGCGGGGAGGTGGTTTGGGAGTGGAATCTGTGGGACCACCTGATCCAGGGTCTTTACCCCTCCCAGGCCAACTACGGGGACGTCGGCAGCCATCCCGAACGGATCGATTTGAACTTTACGGCGGACCGAAGCGGCCCGGACGTCTTCCACATCAACGGTGTGGACTACAACCCCGAACTGGATCAGATCGTGCTGAGTGTCCGGAACTTCAGCGAGATCTGGATGCTGGACCACAGCACAACAACGCAAGAAGCCGCGGGGCACACCGGCGGTCGCAGCGGCAAGGGCGGAGGGCTCCTCTACCGCTGGGGAAATCCGCAGGCCTGGGCGGCGGGAACGGAAGCCCAGCAGCAGTTGTTCGTGCAGCACAACGCTCACTGGATTGAGCCGGGCTTACTGGGAGAAGGGCATCTGCTGATCTTCAACAACGCCAACCCTGGAGAGCCCCCGTACTCCTCGGTGGTGGAGCTGGAACTGCCCCTGAACCAGGATGGCTCCTACGCGCGCGCGCCGGGCGGGGACTTCGGCCCCCAACAACCCTACTGGATTTACACCGCTCCGAACCCTGGAGACTTCTTCTCGAGTTTCATCTCCGGCGCGCAAAGGCTGCCGAATGGGAACACGCTGATCTGCTCCGGCGGTCAGGGGATGATCTTCGAAGTGAGTCCTGAGCAGGAATCGTTTTGGGAGTACGTCGTAGAAGCGCTGCCGAACGGACAGAACCAGAATGTTTTCCGGGCTTACTGGTATCCGGTCGATTTCCCAGGGTTCGTCGGCACACCGCTCTACGCACCCGCGCCCGTCATCCGTCACCACGCCACGGCGCGACCGGGGTCGCAGGCCCCCGAAGCCCTGGCCCTGGCGCTGGGAGAGGCGCTGGCGGAGGGCACGGAAGCGGCGGAGAGCCAGCCACTTCCGACCACTCTGGCAGGCGTCACGGTGGAAGTGATGGACGGCGCGGGCATCACCCGGCTGGCTCCGCTGCTGTTGGTCTCCCCTACGGTCATCCAGTTCCAGATGCCGGCGGCCTCAGCCCCGGGACCGGGGCGTGTCACCATCCGTCCTGCTTCCGGTCCGGCCAGCTTTGCGGATATCCGGGTTGACGAGGTGGCTCCCGGCTTGTTTGCCGCCAACGGGAACGGCCGGGGGGCGGGGTTGATCTACACTTACCGGGAGGACATCCAGGCGACCACCCCGGCTTTCGTCTACGACGAGGTGGCCGGGCAGTATCTCCCGGCCCCGATTCCGGCTGAGGCTCTGCCTGGGGAACTCTACCTGTTACTCACGGCCACCGGGGTTCGGAAGGCCCTGGCGCCGGGCGCCCTCGAGGTCACCCTGGGCGGGATTCCCCTTCCCGTGGCGGAAGCCATGGCCCATCCCCAGGCGCCGGGAGTGGATCAGATTAAGGTAGGGCCCATCCCCGCGATGTTCGCAGGCAGCGGCGAGCAGCCGGTGATCCTGCACGCAGGCGGCAAGCGTTCCAACACCGTCACCGTGGTTTTTGGGTATTAACCCGTCCCCGCGCCGGCGGCTTACAGGAAAGGACCCACCCCGTGGCCTGTGGTGTCTGGCTCGCCAGTTCGCCTCTTCATCTACCCTCGGGCGCCGTCATCGCGCGCCGGGGCTCAGGGGCAGGCTCCAGCCCTCGAGCGGGTCCGGGCGGCGCGGATCGAAAGGCCGCGCGGCGTCCACCAGCAACCTGGCCAGGCCGGGGTACTCGCCCAGGGCGTCATGGCGGCAGACCGGGCGCGGGCGTGGTGAGGTGATCCGCGCCCAGAAAGCCGAACGGCCACACCGGGGCCTGAGGCGTGTGGTAGAAACGAAGGACACCGACGCAAGGAGCATAGACAGAATGGCCGAGCTCAGACCAAACCGCAGGCAACTCCTCCGCGGCATCGCGGGTTTCGCCGCGACGCCCATCGTCGCCCGCGGCGGCGCCCAACCCCCTGCCCGCCCGGTTTTCGATCCCTGGCCGCAGGCCGAAGAGATCCGCAGCCGAATCGTTCCCCCCAGGTTTCCGCAGCGTGACTTTGTCGTCACGAAGTACGGAGCCAGACCCGACGGCAAGACCGATGGCACGGAAGCGTTTCGGCGCGCCATCGGCGAGTGCGCCGCGTCGGGCGGCGGCCGCGTGCTGGTCCCCGAAGGCCAGTTCCTCACCGGCGCCATCCACCTCCACAGCGGCGTCAACCTTCACCTGGCCGCTGGGGCGACCGTCCTTTTCAGCCGCGACCCGCGGGCCTATCTTCCCGTGGTGTTCACTCGCTGGGAAGGCGTGGAGTGCATGAACTACTCTCCGTTCGTTTACGCTGATGGCCAGCAGAACATCGCCATCACCGGCAGCGGCACGCTGGATGGCCAGGCCAGTTGCTCCCACTGGTGGCCGTGGAAGGGCCGCCAGGATTGCGGGTGGAAGCCGGGCCAGCCCAGCCAGCAACGGGCCAGAGACCGCCTGGTGCAGATGGGCGAGCAAGACGTGCCGGTGGAGCAGCGCGTGTTCGGCGAGGGCGCCTGCCTCCGGCCGCAGTTCATCCAGCCGCACCGGTGCCGGAATGTCCTCATCCAAGGCGTCACCCTGGTGAATTCACCGATGTGGGAGATTCATCCGGTCCTGTGCCGGAACGTCACGGTTCGCAACGTCACGGTCAGCAGCCACGGGCCCAACAATGACGGCTGCGATCCCGAGTCCTGCTCGGATGTGCTCATCGAAGGCTGCCGGTTCGACACCGGCGACGACTGCATCGCCATCAAGTCCGGACGGAACCGCGACGGGCGCCGCGTCAACGTGGCTGCGGAGAACCTCGTGATCCGCGGCTGCGAGATGAAAGACGGCCATGGAGGCGTCACCATCGGCAGCGAGGTTTCCGGCAACGTGCGGAACGTGTTCGCCGAGGACTGCCGCATGCACAGCCCGAATCTCGAGCGTGCCCTGCGCATCAAGACGAATGCGGTCCGGGGCGGCGCCATCGAGAACATCTTCATGAGGAACGTGAAGGTCGGCCAGGTGTCGGACGCGGTGATCCACGTGGACTTCTACTACGAGGAGGGCGCTGCCGGCCAGCACCTTCCCGTGGTCCGGAATATCCAGGTGCAGGGCGTGACCTGCGCGAAGAGCAAGTATGCGCTCTATCTCCGCGCCTTCGAGCAGGCGCCGCTCACGGACGTCACGGTGGAGCAGTGCACGTTCGACAACGTGCAGCAACCCAACAGGATCGAGCACGTCCGGAACCTGCGGCTGCGCGAGGTGCGGATCAACGGAGAGCGGGTGAGCACGGCCGCGGCCACGGGCGGCTGAAGCTCCTTCGGCTTCACGCTGGCAAGCGGCGTGTCCGGCGCTGACCGGGACTGGCGGACGCTGAAGCCGGCGACGCCGCCCGCGCCCTCGAGCGCAGCGTCTGCGCGGGACCGGGCGGCGCAGCAGCGCCAGCGCACCCCCGACGCTGCTCCCCGCGGCGTCAGACGGCTTCCATCGTCGCGGGCGGCTTGGGAGTTATGTTGTAAGTGACACTGACCACCCCGCGGACCTCAGTCGTGATCCTACGGGCCAGCCGCTCCAGTATCCGGGCAGACAGCCACACCGGCTTCGCGGCTCGGGCATCCACGCTCTGCCAGCACCGGACCTCAATCTGCAACCCGAAGTCCCGCTTGCCCTCTCGCATTCCCGCGAACCTGTCCTGGTGCAGAATCGCCATGTACTGGAAGGCCTTAGTGTTCTTCAACTCCGTCTCGACGATGGCGGTCGCCCTTCTCACTAAGTCGATGTTTTCCGGAGACGCCTCCCCCACCACCCTGGCGGCCAGGGCGGGCCCCGGGAACGGCATTCGGGCATAGACGGACTGCGGCAACCCGAGCGCTTTGGCTACCTTGCGCACGCCATCCTTGCGGAGCTGCAACACCGGCTCGAGGACCGTGTACCCAAACGCCCGTCGCGGATCGATGCCCAATTGTTCCAGAACATTGTGCTGTCTCTTGATTCCCGCGATCGTTTCCTCCACATCGGTCAGGATGGTCCCTTGCAGAAGAAACCGCGCGCCGCTCTGCTTGACCAGCCGGCGAAACACCTTGGCGTAAAACGTCTGGGTGATCGCCTCTCTCTTCTGCTCGGGATCCACCAGCCCTTTCAGGGCCTGAAAGAACTCCCTTTGCGCAGGCACTATCTCCACCGGGACGCCCAACCCGGCAAACAGCTCGGCGACCGCCCGGGGCTCATCCTGTCGCATCAGGCCGTTGTCGATGAAGTACGCCTTCAGTCTTTCACCCAAGGCCCGGTGGCCGAGCATGGTGACGGCCGAGGAATCCACGCCGCCGGACAGCGCCGTGACCGCCAGGCCATCGCCAACGGCCTCCGCGATTCGTCTGACCTGGTCCCGGATGAACTGCCTGGCGTTCAGGGCGCCGGCGGTAAGCTCTGTGATTGCCATGCCTATGATGTCCTTTCATGTCCCCTGACCAGAGGCCGGCGGGCGCTCCTGTCCCGCCGCCCCTCCGTTTCCTGCGATTCAGATCATACAACAGTCCACACAAAGATCGTCCCGTGGCCTTCCAATCGCCTCGGCCAGATCCTCGATGCTGTTGTACTCCAGACCCTCGACACCCAAGAACCTCACCCGCTCCTCCTTCGCCGGAATCCGGCCCGCCAGCACCTCCCCCTTCCGCGTGGTCTTCCCCCACCGGCAGTGAGAGCGCAACTCGGGATTGGAAACCCGGAAATGGATCGCCCCTACGCCCGCCTGCCTCAGTTTCGGCACCAGATCGGTCCGCGCCTGCGTTCCCCTGACGATCGAGTCATCACACACCGCCACCACCTTGCCCTCACAATCCTCTCCGCTGGCCAGCAGCTTGATCCGCGCTTCGCGGTCTCGCAGCGCCTGGTCCTGGGGAATGAAACTCCTGCCCGCGTAGGGATACTTCAGCAGCAGCTCATCGTACAAAGGAACTCCCGCAATTCGTCCTGCCATCATTTGGCGGCAAAACTCCTGGTGATAACCAATGGCATGGAACCTGCCGGAGTCCGGAACGGGAATCACAATGTCGGGGACAAATCCCCTCTCGACGTCTCGACGCGCCAGAGCCGCCCCCAGCCTCTTCCTGACCAATGAGTCAGCAACGCCCTCGAACACGTTGTTCGGAAACCCGGTATAGACCCAATAGAAACTGCACGCTTGCACTCTGCCGCTGGAGGTCTTACTCTTCGTTTCCCAATCGCCATTCTTCAGCAGAACAATCTCTCCCGGCTCGAGGTCCCGCACTCGCCTGAATCCCAGGTTCGCAAAGCCTCCCGACTCGGAAGCCACCGCCACTGCCCCTTCTTTGACGCCCATGACCAACGGCCAGTGGCCGGCCGGACAACGCGCGGCGTAGATCCCTGCGGCGGTCAGCATGAAGAGCGAAAAGGCGCCTGCGACTTCTTCAGTCATTCTCTGGATGCCGCCCACCACGTCGTGGCCCTGCGCCACCAGGGTGGTGATGATTTCGATGTCGTCCCCTCTGGTAAGAATATGACCGGCGTTCCGGAAACGTTCCACCAGCTCCTCTAGGTTGGTGACGTTTCCGGAGAAGCAACAGGAGAGCTGACCGAGTCTCGAATTGGAGAAGTGGGGCTCCCTGACGGAACCGCAGTAACCGATTCCCTCCGTCCCCCGCAATCCGTCCAAGTCCTGGCTGAACGTGCCTCTGAACAGGCCCCGGTGCGTGCGGATCTGAAACTTTCCGTTGGCGCAGGTTGACAAACCCGAATACTCTTCGCCTAAATGCTGATGGTAGAAAGTGCCCAAGAAGAGGTCCTGTAGAAAGTCACCTTTATATTTGTCCGGATTGACGCTGAGGGCGAATAGGCCTGGCATGCGGAATCTCCTTTCGTGAGCCGGCGTGGGGCCAGGACGCGGCTGGCGGCGAGGCTGCCGCACCGGGCGGCCTGCGCGCCGGATAGACTGGCTGGGGCGCTGCTGGCATCCAGATTTCCTGAGGTGGACCGGAACAGGCAGCATACCGCAGCCCGAGGCCATGGCGCCAGTGCGCTGCGCCTGGGCTGGGCGTCTCGGCCGGCTCGCGGCCGGCCCGCAGCGCATCGCCGCGGGCCGATAATGGGTTCTATGCCCCGCCGCGGCCTGCCTGCTCTCCTTTCGGTCTGCGCCGCGCTGGCCCAGCCGCCCGCGGCGCCGAAACTGCGCCTGCCCGCGGCCGCGCGGCCGCTCGCCTATGAGCTGCACCTCCGGCTGGTCCCGGGCCAGGACGACTTTTCGGGTCGCGTGCGGATCGACCTCGAAGTGCGCCGCGCGACGCCCGTTCTGTGGCTCCACGCCAAGGAGCTGACGTTCACGGACGCTCGCGCCGGTGAGGTGTCCGCCCAGGTGGAGCCGGCCGGGGACGATTTCGTCGCCATCACTCCCGAGCGGCCGCTCGGGCCCGGCCGAACCACCCTCACCATCGATTACACGGGCAAGATCAGCCGCACCCTCACCGACGGCATCTTCCACCAGCAGGAAAACCGCGACTGGTACCTCTTCACGAAATTCGAGCCGGTCACCGCGCGCCGGGCCTTTCCCTGCTTCGACGAGCCTTCCTTCAAGACGCCCTGGCAGGTCACGCTGCGCGTGCCGGGGAACGTGAAAGCCTTTTCGAACACGCCCGCGGTGAGCGAGACCGCGGAGCCCGACGGCACGAAGACGGTCCGCTTCGCCCGCACCCGGCCGCTGCCCTCCTACCTGGTCGCGCTGGCGGTCGGGCCCTTCGACGTCGTGGACGTGCCGCCGATCGGCCGCCAGCGTGTCCCGGGCCGCATCCTGGCGCCGCGCGGCCGCGGCGCGGAAGCGGCCTATGCGGCGTCGGTCACGCCCCGGGCGGTCGAGCTTTTGGAAGACTACTTCGGCATCCCGTACCCGTACGCCAAGCTGGACCAGGTAGTGGTGCCCGTCACCACGGCCTGGGGCGCCATCGAGAATGCCGGGCTGATCGCCTACGGGCAATTCCTCCTCGCCCAGCCGAACGAAGACACGCTCGCGCGGCAGCGGTCGCGTCTCGGCACGATGGTCCACGAGATCGCGCACCAGTGGGTCGGCGACCTGGTCACCGCCGCCTGGTGGGACGACCTCTGGCTGAGCGAGGGCTTCGCCGTTTGGATCACGGCGAAGATCTTGGACCGCTGGCGCCCCGAATGGAAAATGCGCTCGTCGGCCGCCGGCAGCGTGAACTCGGCGATGAACGCCGACGCGCTGGTCTCGGCGCGCACGGTGCGCCAGCCCATCGAGGCGCCCGGCGACATCGCCAACGCCTTCGACGACATCACCTACCTGAAAGGCGCCGCCCTTCTCGGCATGTTCGAGAACTGGCTCGGCGAGGAGACGTTCCGCCAAGGCGTGCGGCGCTACCTCGTCCGGCATGCCTGGGGGAACGCCACCACGTCGGATCTGCTGGCGGCGCTCGGCCAGGCCGCCGGCCGCGACGTCAGCGCGGCTGGGTCGAGTTTCCTCGACCAGCGCGGCGTTCCGCTGCTGAAAGCGGACGTTCGCTGTGACCGCTCCCGCCCCGTCCTGCGGCTCGCCCAGGAGCGCTTCCTGCCCATGGGCTCGGCGGGGAGCAGGGCGGCCGTCTGGAAGCTGCCCGTCTGCTTCCGCTGGAGCGACGGCGCCTCCGAGCGGCGCGCTTGCGTGCTGCTCACCGAAGCCCGCGCCGAGTTCCCGCTCCGGGGCGCGCACGCCTGCCCGGCGTGGCTCCTGGCCAACGACAACGCGGCGGGCTACTACCGCTCCGCGTACGAAGGGGACTGGTTCGACCGCCTGCTCGAGGCTGGGATCGGCAGGCTGCCGCCGCACGAGCAGGCCGGCCTCCTTCAGAACGTCCAGGCGCTGGTCGGCGGCGGCCAGTTCGACGCCCGCCAGGCGCTCTCCCTGGCCCGCCGGTTCAGCGACTCCGGCGAACGCGATATCGTCACGGCAGCGCTGCGGATCGCCGGCAGCATCTCGCCGGCCGTGCCGGAGGAACTCGCGCCCAACTATGCGCGCTTCCTCCGCGCCTGGCTGGGCCAGCGAGCCCGGCTGCTCGGCTGGCAGCCGCAGCCTGACGAGTCCGAGGACACCAAGATGATCCGCCTGGCCATCGTGCCGCTGGTCGCCATCGGCGGCGAGGATCCCGAACTGGGAGCCCAAGCAGGCCGCTTGGCCCAGGCCTGGTTGCAGGACCGCAAAGCGATCGACCGCGACACGGCCGGCTACATTCTGATCACCGCGGCGCGACGCGGTGATCGTGCCTTCTTCGAGCAGCTCGTGTCCGCCCTCAGGAAGACCAAAGATCAAATGGAGCGCCTCCACATGATCTCGGGGCTCGGCTCGTTCCGCGACCCGGACATCATGCGCTCCGTGCTCGACCTGGTGCTCGGCGGCGGCGAAGGGCTCGATCCGCGCGAGCTGCGCGGCGTCATCTCGAGCCAGTGGCGCGAAACGCGCGCCACCGTGTGGGACTTCGTGAAGCGCAACTTCGACGCGCTGAACGCGCGCCTGCCCGGCGCGCGCGGCATCCCCTACGGGGCGACGCTGCCCTCGGCGGCGAGCGGGTTCTGCCATGAAGCGCGCGCGGCCGAGGTCGAGAGCTTCTTCCTGCCGCGGATCGCCGGCCTCAGCGGCGCCGCCCGCAACCTCGCCCGCGTGCTCGAGAACATCCGCCTGTGCAGCGCCCGCCGCACCGCGCTCGAAACCAGCGTGCGGCAGTTCCTCAGCCAGCCCTGAGCAGCGGCGCCGCCCTTTCCTGGGACCGGCTCGGGCTGAACCACGGACCCCCGGCCGCCGGCCGCGCCTTGGGGAAGCGCTGCCTCACCGCGACATCCCACACCTGGGCGCGGCGCGACTGGCCTTCCGGCCCTGCCACCTAGAGCGTGACGACGGACTCTCCGGCCCTCTGACCGGCGTGGACGGGGGGCTGTTCCGTCGAGGTCGCCCCGTCGCCAAGGCCCCTAGGGTAGTACTGCGCAGCCGCGTTCCCTCAGCCGTTCGGGGACCAGTTCCGGCGCTCGATGACGGTCGCGGGCTCGTAGGTCCAGCCCTCGCGCAGGCGCCGCTCTTCCCGCCGGCTGGCCCACAGCAGAACCGGTCCGAGCAGTTTCGCGCTGGCCTGGCTGAGGACGCCAAACTCGCGCCCGATCTGACGGCGCAAGGTACGGACCTGCTCGGCGATGGCTTGGTTGGTGGCGCGGAGCTGGTGTTCCATGGCCCACAACAACGCCGCGTAGGTGCCCCTCAGCTTCTTCGCCTCGTGCTCGAAGCGGCGTCGCACGCGCTCGTCACAATGGTCCTTGTAACGCTGCCAGCCTTGCAGCATGGTCCGGCAGATGCGGTACAGGCTCGGCCCGTTGCATTCCATGTCCCGCGCGAACGCCGAGTCCAGCAGGCGCTGGGAATCATCGCGCGAGATGGCCTCGTGCCGGAAGTTGAACTTGTACTGGCCGTGGATGTCCGCCACGTCCACGTCCGGGAGCAGGCGGCCTTCCTCCGCCATCTCCTGATACAGCGGCGTGCCGGGCACCGGGGTGTACAGCATGAACTGGTGGAAATCGGCCTGATGGGCCACCGCGTGCTCGATCTCCGCGCCAATATTCTGCGGCGTGTGGTGCTCGAGGCCGACAATGGTCGAGCCCAGCAGCTTGATGCCATGCGAGCGCAGGTGGCGAGTCAGCTCCAGCGTGTCCACCCCCTGGAGTTTCGCGTAGCGCGAGCGAGGGGACTCCAAGCCCATCCAGATCCAGGAGACGCCGAGGTCCACCAGCTCTTCGATGGTGTACTTCAGAATGGCGTTGGCCGAAGCGAACACGTACAGTTCCCAGCTCTTGTCCTCACGCTTCATGAGTTCGAGCAGCTCCATGGCGCGCTCCTTGTGGAGCAGGAAGTTCTCGTCCATCATGAAAAACGAGCGCACCGCCAGGGCCTGCTCCACCTGGCACATCACCTCAAACAGCTCGCCGCCTCCCTCGAAGAAGTTCACGAAGTGGCCCTTGCCGCCGAAAAAGGCCGAGGTGGTGCAGAAGTTGCAGCCCATAGGGCAGCCCACGGAGGGGATGATGGTAGCGGCGGTGGATCCTTTGCGGGCGGGGGCGGTAATTCCCAGCGCGCGCGCGCCGAAACCCGACACGATGTGCGGATGGCGAATCGGAGCGCCGGCATCCTCCCCCAGGTAGCGCCGCATCCAGGAGACGCCCTCCCCCTTCACGACGTAATCGGCGCCGACGGTCTCTTTCAAACCCGGGAGCGCCGCGACGTGCCCGCCCACGACGATCACCGAATGCGGCGACAAGGCGCGAACCATCCGGCACATTTCTTTCACCTTGCCGAGGTTGACGATGATCGAGGAGATGCCCACGACGTCGTAGCGGTGGCGGCCGAGCTCGCGGGCGAACTCTTCGCGCGTGGGAAAATCCAGCAGCGTGCAGGGCGCGGAGATGTTCTCCTGTATGAACTTGATCCCCCACGAGCGGTGGAACATGCGCAGCGAAAACGCCCCCTGCGCCCGCGTCACCTGGTTGTGGTACAGCTCCATGGGGTTGATGGCCCGGCTGCCGAATTCGTCGTCCTGGGCATAGGGGCCGAACACCGAGGTCAGCAGCACCGTCGCCCGAGGGCCTTGCGGAGCGGGTGAAGTCATGATACGCGGGCCAGACAAGGGCTTCCCCCTAAGGATATCACGTGGCCGCCACCCGGTGCAGGTGTGCACCGGGAGACTGCGTCAGCTCTTCTGCTGCCCGGGCAAGCTTCGCATGGAGCACCGGGGCCGTGTTCCCCTGAATCTGACCTTCCATCGAAGCCGCCAATCGAGTGCCGATGGCCCCTCGCCCCTCTTCCCTGCCCTCCTTAACGGCTTACGGACGGATTACGGCCATGGCATTCCCCCTATCTCGGCGGCGGCGCCGTGGAGAAGGGCGCCGGCTGGCCGTCGATGGTGTTTGGCTCCATCAGCTCGATCCGCGTCCCGTCGGGATCGAACAGGTTGGCCTGGCGTTTGCGATTGATTCCGACCTTGATTTCGATCGGCTGTCCGTAGTTCTGGCGTGCTGGTCTGGCTTCCAGCAGCGTGACTGCTTTCTGTATATCGGGTGTAACCAGGCAGACGTGGTTCTTGACGCCCCGCTGTTCAGCGTCCGGCGGGTTGTTGTAGAGCATAAACTCCAGGTAGTCCTCGCCGTCCGGGACCCGCATGTTCACCCAGCTCAGAAACCGGCCCGACCCGCCGCGCCAGGTCTCCTGAAATCCGAGGAGGTCGCGGTAGAACTTCATGGCGGGCTCGAGCGCCCCGATCAGCACCCCGAAATGCGGCATGCGGGTGGAGATGCGCGTGTCGGGCAGGAACTTGCCTTTCTCCCGCGCGGTCCAGCTATCGGGCTCGTACTGGACGATCTCGACCGTGTGGCCGTCGGGGTCCGTGATGTTGAAGTTGGAGTTCCCGGTGCGGCCCTTCCCGACCGTCTCCGGGACCTTGACGCCCCGTGAGGCGAGGTAGTCGCGCATTCGCTGGGCGTCATCCGTGTAGAACGAGATGTGGTTCAGCCGGCCGTCTTGCTTGGGATCCTCGGCGAACAGTTCCACGTACTGCTGGTCGTTGATCTTGATGAAGACGATCCGGTCGGTGCCGTCCCCGCGCTTCAGGGCGAACGGCTCATCGAAGCCCAGGAAGTCCTGGTAGAAGGCCCGGGCCTTTCCCAGGTCGCTCACATACAGCGCCATGTGCGCGACGCCCAGAATGCGCGGGCGCTGGACCTCCGCGCCGGCGCACAGCAGCGGCGCCATCAGAAGCAACGCTGGTTTGTTCATAGAAATGTGCCTTTCGTCATTACCCTGGACAGGTGAAAGCCCGTCCCACTTCAGAACGTCAGCTTGAGCGCCAACTGGAACTGCCGCGGGAGCCCGCCCTGGTCGCTGACCATGCCGAACGTGCTGCTGGTGACGTCCATGTCGGGGGTCTCGAAGCTCGGGTGGTTCACGGCATTGTAGCACTCGGCGCGGAATTCGAGGCGCACTTTCTCCCTCAGACGGAACGCCTTGAGGAGGGAGAAGTCCCACTTGGAGTGGCCGTCGGCGCGGACTCCCCCCAGGTAGCGCGGGAAGGTGCGGACGCTGTACTCGAGCTGCTTGCTGGTCCGCTTCTCGAATCCGTCGGTGATGAACCAGCGGTCCACGCTGCGCTGGCTCTTGGGAAGCGGAATGCCCTTGATGTTTCCCCGGAAGATGACGTCGCCGAACGCCAGGGGCGGCCCGCTCTGCTTGGTGACGACGGTGTTCAACTGCCAGCCGCCGAGGAAGTGGTCGAGCGTCTTGGGAAGCCCTGAGGCCAGCGCGCGCCCGCGCCCGAACGGCAGCTCGAGGATACCGCTCACCACCAGCCGATGCGGGCGGTCGTAACGGCTGATCGAGCGGTACACCATGGGGTCAACGCTGTTCAGGAAGCTGGTGGCCTCCCTCGACTTCGAAAAGGTGTACGCCGCATTCAGCGTGTACCCCTTGGAGAAGCGCTTCTCCAGGCGGGCCTGCATGGCGTGGTGCCAGGAGTAGCCGATAGGCTGGTCCTCGTCAATGCTGCCGTACTGCGGGTACGGCTTGAGCAGATCGGCGCGGGACATGGTCTTGGTATAGACGCTGCTGAGCCCGTAGAAGGGGCTGGGAATCTGCTGGCTCATGTAATTGATGAACGCCTCGTCGCGTTCCTGGGAGCGGCTCAGCGAGGTGCTCCTGTTGACGGCGCTTCCCACCCCCAGACGTATCCCCTTGTTGCCCGCGTAAGCGGTCTCCAGCACAAACCCGCCGGGCAGAAGGCGCTGGAGCCCGAAGGTCCACTGCTGGGAATACGGCTGCAAGCGTTTGGTGGAGTATACGGTGAGATCCTGGCCCAGGTTGGTGGCGAGGCCGTCGGCCGCGCCCCGCGGCGCCATCAGCCCGGAAGGCAAGGGGTTGGCCGTGGTGGCCACGAAGGTCAGCCCGTTGTCGTACGACGGGATGATCGGGGTGCTGGCCGTGAAGCCGGGCTGAAGGGGCGCGGTGCGGTTCACGCCCAGGGTGTCGAAGAAGAAACCGTAGCCGGTCCGGATCACCGTCTTGTCGTTCATCTGAAAAGCCAGGCCGATGCGCGGAAGCAGGTTGTTCTTCTCTCCCTTCCACAGCCCACGGGCGTCCGGGCCGGCGAAGGTCAGCCCCCCGCGCACCCGGAAACTGTCCCAGGGCAGCTCCGGAATCTGGTTCCGGGCGTAGTTGGCGCGCGCCTCCGCCTCGATGGGGTTGGTGGCAACCCCGTCGAAGCCGCGAATGGCGCGGTTGAAACGTTCGGTAATCGGAGTCTCGTACTCGTATCTCAACCCGACGTTCAGCGTGAGGCGGCGGGTCAGCTTCCAGTCGTCTTGGATGAAGAACCCGATGAAGAGGTCCTGGGTGGCGTAACTGGCGCTGCGGTCCATCTGGCCTTCCGGGATTCCCAGCAGGAACGCCGCGAACTCCTGGCCCATGGAGGCGCTGGGCGAATTGTCCAGCGGGCCTTTGGTGTAGGTGGGCAGGAATTGCAGGCCGGGCGCGACATCGTAACCCAGCGGCAAGAAAGCGGCGCGGTAGGCGCGCAAGTCCACGCCCATGCGCAGGTTGTGATTCCGGCGCAGGGCGCTGAGCGTCGCGGCCAGGTTGTGGATCAGGCCCGTGCCGTAGCCCTCCCCTTTCTCGAAGGCGCCCAGGCCGGAGAACGTTCCCGTGCACATGCTCTTGCACGCCGCGTTGGCGCGTTTGGTGTTCAGATAAACGTTCGGAAAGCTGGCCACATTCGGGTCCACCAGTGACACCAGGGCCGGGGAAAACCCCAGCGAGGCCAGATCGAACCCCCGGCTGCGGCGCGCCTTGGGCGCTTCCGTGTAGCTGAGCCCATAACGGACGTTGAGCACCGCGGCCGGGCCCAGGGTCAGCACGTGGTCCAGCACGCCGCCGCGGTTGATGCGGGCCACGTTCAGGCCCAGCGCGATGTTGCGGTAATAGTTCTCCTTGGTCTCCGCGTAGTTGTCGTAATGGAGGCGCAGGTAGGTGCGGTTGCGCTCCGAGAAGTTGTGATCGAGCCGCCCGAAGTGGACGTAGTAGTCCATGGTGTCCTTGACCGAGCTGACGTAGTTGTTGCGACCGTCGCGCGTGCCCGCCGCGTTCGCCGCGGGGTAGTAGCGCATGAGGGCCTGGGCCACCGGATCGATGCGGCTCGCCGGAACGAGGTTGCCGGCCAGCGGCTGCCGGCTGTAACGGCCGCGGTCGGCGGCGCGCGTGGTCAGCGGATCATAGAGCTGGTAGCTGGACTCGAGCGCGAGTAAACCCGAGAGGTCGCCGTTCTGCTCCGCCGCCGTGGGCACGGTGCCGGTTTTCGTGATCGGCTTGCCCCACTGGTTGGCTTCCCAGGCGTAGAAGAAGAACGTCCGGTTGCGACCGCTGTAAACCTTGGGCACGAGCAGCGGGCCGCTCAGCGAGGCGCCGTACTGGTGGTCCTGATACACCGGCTTCTTCTCCCCGGCACGGTTCTGAAAGAACGAAGCGGCGTCCAGGGCGCTGTTGGCCACCCACTCGTGTAGTTCGCCGTGGAACTGGTTGCCGCCGCTCTTGGTGACCAGGTTGACCACGGCTCCGGCGGTGTGCCCCAGGCTGGCGTCGAAGGCGTTGGTCTGGACCCTGAATTCGGCCACCGCGGCGCGGGGCGGCTGGAAAGCCACCTGCGGGGAGTCGCCGGAGGCAAACGTGTTGGGCACGCCGTCCAGGGTGAATTCGTTCGAGTACAGCCGGTTGCCGTTGGTGCGGAACTGGGAAGCGGCGTTGCCGAACCCGGCCTTGCGCGGCCGCATGTTGGTAGTGTTCACCACGCCGGGCGCCAGCATCACCAGTTCGAAGGCGTTGCCGGCCTGGATGGGCAAGTCCGCCAGGCGCCGCCCATCCACCACCTGGCCGACTGAGACGGTGGAAGACTCCAGCAGGGGCGTGCCCGTGGCCACCACCTCGACGGTCTCACTGGGCCCCACGACGTGCAACTGGACGTCCACGTTGAGAATGTCGTTGACGCGGACCTCGATGCCCGGGCGCTCGGCCTTCTTGAAGCCGGCCATCTCAACGCTGAGGCGGTAGGTCCCGGAGAGCAGGTACGGGATCGTGTAGTTGCCGGTTTCGTTCGTCCGGCTGGAGACCGAGGCGCCGGTGGCGGCGTGCGTCACGCGAACTTCGGCCCCGCCAATCACGGCGTCGCTAGGGTCGATGACCCGGCCGGCGATGGTGCCGCGAGCCTCCTGGGCCCGCAAGGCGACCTGAAACACCACCAGCCAGCCAAGAATCGGAGCAACGTACTTGGCACGCATGCTTATCCTCCTAGCCTGCCAGACCCGCCAGCACGCCGCGCATATACCCGAAGGAGTGCAGCATCCCAGGCAGCGGGTTGTCGCCGTTGATCTCGTACTCCAGGTTGACGCATCCCCCGTATGCCATCTTCTTCAGTTGCTGGAAGATCGCCACCACGGGCATGATGCCTTCGCCCACGTCGCACTGGCTCTTCTTTTCGGAGGCCGACCGCAAATCCTTGATGTGGACGTCGAGCAGCCTGGTCCCTGCCACCGCCAGTTCCTGGACGACCTCGGCCCCGCTCCGCAGCGAGTGCCCAAGGTCCAGGCACAGGCCCAGGCGCGCGTCCCGGCCCTTGACGGCTTCCAGAACGGACTTCGCCGTCGGAAACTCCTCATCTTCGGGACCGTGGTTGTGGATGGCCACCCGGATGTCGAACTCCTGGGCCAACTTCTCGACCGCGCCCAGCGCACTGTGGGTCGGCGCGGCGATGATCATGGGCATGCCGCACCCCCGCGCGTATTCGAAATACCGCTTGAGGGCGGCGGGCTCCTCGTCCGCGAGCGGAATGACGCCCCCGCTGACGATGGTCAGGCCGGCCCGCTGGAAGTCGTTCCTGGCCCGGGAGGCCTCCTGGGGCGTGATGCAGTACGGCAGGTGGAACTCCTTCACACTGACGTACGGCGCCCCCAACTGCTTCATCATCGAGATCGCCAGCCGGCGCTGGAAACTGTGGAAGGAGTACGTGCAGACTCCCAGCCGGATCTCCTCCCGGCGCGGCTCCGCACCGAAGTGCGTTCGCGCCGCGGCCAAGCCGCCGCAAAAACCCATCATTTGCCTGCGTGTCATGTTCGTCCGCTCCTATAGTAGAAGGCTGCTGCCGGGGTCACAAGTGGCTGTGGTTCGCCGGGCGTGCCGAGCGCAACCGTGGCGCCGCCGAGCCGCCGGGCGGCCCCGCGGTTCGTGCCTTCTGGTCCCAGGTGTTCCAGCCCGGCCGGCAGACCGATATCGTCCTCGACGATGCCGCGGTTGGGCTGTACCAGGAGCTTCTGAACCGGCCGATCGGCCTCTCGGAGTACTTCGATCGCAGCTACCTGCGCAAGCTGGACCAGACGGCTTCGCAGGCGAAACTGGACCGCGGCGTGGATACGTGGGCAGGGCCGGAGGGACGCCACCGGCAACGCCCTGATCATGGCCGCCACGGGTGGCAGCGCCATCAGCGCGGGAGCCGATTTCCTTGCGGACGAGCGGGCCGTCTCGCATCTCCGCAGCCGGCTGCCCTCGGGCCAAGACGGCCGGTTCCCCTACTTCGAGGCCTTGCTCAGGACCAGCAGCCGGAGCGCCCTGCCCAGGGACGTGACCCGGGTCGTCTGCCGCGCTCCCCGCACCTGACCGGCACGGCACGCCGGCCGCTGCTCCGCCAGACCGCAGATCCCGCTCAGTAGACGTTCGCGTTCTGACTTGTGTACTGTCCCGGATTAGTCCGGATTAGTATGGTGGGCCCGACAGAACTCGAATCTGTGACCTCTACCGTGTCAAGGTAATAAAATCAATCAATTACAGGCAACAGTCCACGAAAATAAAAGACTTACGCGACGGCGATTTGGACTCCATTTAGACACCAGCGAAGCGAAGGGGTGGCGATATGGACTCCATCTGGACTCCAGGCCCAGCCGGCTTCGACCGCCTGGGATCACAGTTGCTCTCGCGCACGCGCGCGGCCTACCCCGGCGTTGCGTGACGTCCGGACGCGACAACATTGGCTCGCCACATAGGAATGCGGCCCACCCCGGCGAAACCGCCGCTGTGGTGCTCGTGATCCGCTGACGGTCACCCCACCAGCCGGCCGCCTTTCAGCCTCCCGACATTCCCCAGTAAGCGCGCGATGCCTTCCGCCGGAGCCAGGCAGTCCAGCAGCACGCGGAGGAAGATCGGCCGCACTTCTTCGGGCGCGACATTGGTCTCGCTGCGGTCGCCGACCAACGACTTCAGCCGCCAGCAGCGGTGTCCGTCGTCGAGCTTCTGCGCGAACAAGTACGACTTGCCCATGTAATCGGTGTTCTTCATGGGAGCCGGTTCGCCCGGCATGCGGTGGAGGATGACGCGGTTGATGGTGCCCTTCCTGTGCCGCACAACCCTGGCGCGCCCCAGCGCAGCGAGCCGGTCAGCGCGCTTCCGGAGATCCAGTCGACGAGAGCGCCGTCGTATCGGTACAGCGGAATCTGCCGTTCGGTCACACCTCACCACGGCGCTGGTTTCCGCTGTTTGGCTCTCAGGCGACGGCCTCGTCAGGGTCCGGCAAGCAACCGAATAGGCAGGAGTCCGCCACCGTGAGAATTCCTCCGCTTAGATCCCACTATGTATTCATGAGTCCGCAGGCTGTCAGAATCCCGCGAACTCTACGCGCTCCCCGGAACTGCTCGACGTGCGCTTTGCTGGCTCCGGTCATAGTCACGCTGTTGAGTGCTCTTCCCGCGCGAGGACAGCCTGCCAAGATGGTTTGCACCCCAGGATCGCTCACGTTTCAGTACAGGATCGGCGATCCCGATCCGCCACCACAAACGGTATCGGTCAGCTCGCCGGTCCCCTACATGATCTCCGTTTATAGCGATCCTCTCACGATTGCTTCGGGGGGATGGCTCGTGGTGAGCCGGACATCGGATCAGCTGTTAACGGTCTACGCCCGGCCTCGGGGATATCTCCCACGGTCTTACGCAGGCCGGATTGTGCTAGATCCACACTTGCCACATACGCCGACGGTCACCGTTAGCGTCGGCTTGACCGTTACGTCGCAGCCGCTGCTGACCGTTTCACCGGCGTCATTGCGGTTTTCTTACGACACTTGGCGGTCGGTGCCCTGGCTCGAGTATGTTTTCACCGGTTGTCAAGGGGTAGCGGCTTTGGACTGGATCGCGGCCGTCACATCGGCGGCTTCCTGGGTATCGCTGCCAAAGCCGCGCGGAACTGCTGGGGCGGCGAAGCCTGGTGCTGAACAGC
>Ga0315289_10001151_pt1 | contig 41338 bp, 44 predicted proteins | sample YL17G11_40_MG_FD_203452 | JGI IMG/M metagenome (GOLD analysis project Ga0315289, IMG submission 203452) | Sediment microbial communities from Yellowstone Lake, YNP, Wyoming, USA - YL17G11_40 | ecosystem: Environmental > Aquatic > Freshwater > Lake > Sediment | place: USA: Wyoming | collected... | reverse complement strand
TGCTCCTCGATGGCCCACAGGCCTCCGATTCCGGCTCCTACCAGGACCCCTATGCGATGGCTGTTCTCGGGGGTAACCTGGAGCCTGGCGTCCTCAGCGGACATGAGACCCGCAGCCAAGCCATATTGAATGAATAGGTCCATCTTCTTGAGATCCTTCTTCTCCAAGTACTGGAGGGGGTCGAATCCCTTTACCTCAGCTGCGATCCGAACGGGATAGGAAGAGGCGTCGAAGCGGGTGATCGCTCCCACGCCAGAGATCCCTTCGCAAAGCGATTTCCAGAACTCCCGGGGGCCGATTCCCACCGGGGACACCACTCCCACTCCAGTCACCACCACTCGCCTCATTCCCTTCGCGCTCCTTTCCCTTCCTCCTCGCTATCCTTTCTCCATTCGCGATTAGGTATGATCCTTGATGTAATCGATGGCATCCTTGACGGTCGCAATCTTCTCGGCATCCTCGTCAGGGATCTCAATACCAAACTCCTCCTCCAAAGCCATCACCAACTCCACGGTATCCAAGGAATCGGCTCCCAGATCCTCGACGAACTTGGCCTGGGGTGTTACCTCGTCTCCATCCACTCCCAACTGGTCGATTATGATCTGCTTCACCTTCTCCTCTAACTCTGCCATAACCTACACCTCCTTGATTGATAATGATGCCGCCTCGCTCTCACTGCAACAGAAAACTTCCGCCTTCTCCTTGAAGGGACAAGGGCCACCGGATCGGGCACTTCACATGTACATCCCCCCGTTGATGTGGATCACCTGGCCGGTGATGTAGCTCGAGGCGTCCGAGGCGAGAAAACTCACTACCGCGGCCACATCTCGGGGTAATCCAAATCGGCCCAGGGGGATCTGCTGCCGCATCGCATGACGGATCTGCTCCGAAAGCTTGCCGGTCATCTCGGTCTCGATGAATCCAGGGGCTACGGCATTCACCGTAATTCCCCGAGACGCAACCTCTCGCGCTGTCGCCTTGGTTAGGCCAATCAAACCGGCCTTGGAAGCCACATAGTTTGCCTGGCCGACATTGCCCATCGCCCCCACCACCGAGGCCATATTGATGATGCGACCGGAACGCTGCTTCATCATGGGCCGCAGCACCTCACGGGTGCAATAGAAGGCCCCCCTCAAATTCACATTCAGGACCCGATCCCAATCCTCGTCCTTCATGCGAAGCACGAGTGAATCCCTCGCAATGCCTGCATTGTTGACCAGGATATCGACCTGACCCCATGCCCCCAACACCTCTTTGACCATTCCCTCGACCTCTGAGGGCGAAGCAACATCAGCCCGGAGGGCAAGGGTCTTCCCCCCCTGGCCCGACATCTCCTGGGCCGCACCCTGGACGCCTGGCCCGCTGATATCGCATAGCGCCAGATCCGCCCCTGCAGCCGCCAGCGATTCGCAGATCGCCTTTCCAATTCCCTGGGCCGCGCCGGTTACAATCGCCACTCTTCCCTTCAAGCTCATCTCTGCCTTCCCCCGAGGGCCTCCATGGTCGACCTCAGGCTCTGCTCATCCTCCACATTCCGGAGGGTAGCTTCCTTCGCTATCCTCTTGATCAAGCCCGAGAGGACTGTTCCTGGGCCGACCTCCACAAAGGTATCGACACCTTGGCCTTGAAGGGTCCCTATCGAATCCTCCCAGAGCACCGGGGAGCTTGCCTGGCGCAGCAAGGCAGAGCGAATGGTAGCCGTCGAGGAGGTCAGCTGGGCATCCACATTGGTGACCAGGGGGATCTTGGGATCGGCGACCTCCGTTTGGGCCAGGATCTCCCCCAGCCTTTCCCCGGCAGGCTTCATCAACCGGCAGTGAAACGGGGCGCTCACCGGCAATGAGACCGCCCTTCGGGCGCCATGTTGCTTCGCCGCCTTCACCGCCCGCTCCACCGCCTCGGCCTCCCCGGAGATGACGATCTGACCGGGGGAATTGAGATTGGCAATCTCCACCACCTGCCCCTCCTGGGCCTCTTCGCAAATCCTCGCCACGGCCTCCCTCTCCATCCCCAGAATGGCCGCCATCGCGCCCCTGCCGAGAGGAACTGCCTCCTGCATGAACTCTCCCCGCTTCCGGACCAGATGGAGAGCATCGGCAAAACGAAGGGATCCGCCGGCCACCAAGGCGGAATACTCGCCCAGGCTGTGCCCGGCCACGAAATCGGGCCTTATTCCACTCTCCTCCAACAGGCGAAAGGCAATCACGCTGCAAAGGAGGAGGGCAGGCTGTGTATTGGCAGTCATCTTCAGCGCCTCTTCCGGACCATAAAGGCAAAGCTGGCGCATATCAATCCCCAGGGCCTCTTCCGCTTCGCGGAAATGATCTTTCGCCAAGGGGTATCTCTCCTCGAACTCCTTGCCCATGCCCACATACTGCGATCCTTGGCCGGGAAAGACAAAGGCGATTCTCTTCATGGTCAACGGGACCCCGCCGCCTCTTTAATGAGCTGCAAAGCGATCACATTCCGCTGGATCTGATTGGTACCCTCATAGATCTGGGTGATCTTGGCGTCCCGCATCATCTTCTCTACGGGATAATCCCGCATATATCCATACCCACCCAGGATCTGCACCGCATCGGTGCAGACTTTCATCGCCATATCCGAGGCAAATAGCTTGGCCATGGAGGACTCTTTGGAGATATTCTTCGGCCCGGAATCAACATAGCGGGCCACGGCATAGACCAAGGCCCTCGCCGCCTCCACCTGAGTGGCCATGTCGGCCAACATGTGCTGGATCGCCTGGAAGGAGACAATGGCCTGGTTGAACTGTACCCGCTGTCGCGCATAAGCGATCGCCTCGTCCAGCGCGCCCTGCGCAATCCCCACCGCCTGCGCGCCGATTCCCGTCCTCGAATTATCCACGGTCTTCATCGCCACGATGAAGCCCAGCCCCTCCTTCCCCAGGAGTTGTCCCTTGGGGATCCGGCAGTCCTCAAAAATCAACTCGCGGGTGGCAGAAGCCCGGATTCCTAACTTCTTCTCCTTCTTACCAAAGGAGAATCCCGGGGTCCCTTTCTCTACAATGAACGCGGAGGCCCCTCTTGCGCCTTTAGACCTGTCGGTCATGGCAATGATGGTGTAGATATGGGCCTCTCCTCCATTGGTGATCCACTGCTTCGTCCCGTTCAAGACATACTCATGGCCATTCCATTGGGCCGTGGTCTGGATTCCGCCGGCGTCCGATCCTGCATTCGGCTCGGTCAGGCCAAAAGCAGCCAGCTTCTCGCCGCTGGCGATCTCGGGAATGAATCTCTTCTTCTGTTCCTCGCTGCCGAAGAGCAAAATGGGATAGCAGCCGAGCGCGCTTGCCGCATAGGAGACGGCCACGCCGCTGCAGACACGGCTAAGCTCTTCGGTCACCAGGCAGAGCTCCAGGACGCCTCCCCCCAGTCCGCCATACTCCTCTGGCACATAGACCCCGAAGAGGCCTACCTCGGCCAAGACCTTGAGGATCTCCGTGGGGAATTCCTCTTTCTCGTCCAGGTCAGCCCTTGCCGGTAGGACCTTCTCCCGGGCAATCTTCTCGGTCAGTACCCGAATTTCTCTCTGAGTATCGCTCAAAAAGTAATCCATTCCTCTTCCTCTTTTCCACGCCTCAAGGGCTCAGTTGCCCTGCGCTGAACTCCAATTGAAGCAGCACTGGGGCAAAAAATACTTGACTTCACTGGACGACTTCCGGCAAGGGAAAGGAATCACCTCGGACCCTCCCGCGCCCTACCATCGAATCACTGCAGAGGCCCAGGTCATCCCTCCTCCGAAAGAGGAGAGGAGGAGCAGATCCTTTGCCTTCACGCGGCCGCTCATTACCGCCTCGTCCAAGGCCAGCGGGATCGAGGCCGCAGAGGTATTTCCATGTCTTTCCAGGGTAAGGTAAACCCTCTCCAGGGGGAAATCCAGGCGAGAGGCCACCGCCTGGATAATGCGATAATTGGCCTGATGGGGGATGAAGAGATCGATCTGGGAGGCATCCAATCCGTTATGGGAGAGGGCCTCCCGACAGGCTTGCTCCAAAGACCGCACCGCCACCTTGAAGGTCTCATTTCCGTTCATCTTGATGAAGTGCAGCCCCTGGCGAAGGGACCTCTCGCTGGTCGGGTTGCGGGATCCGCCACCCGGAAGGTTCAAGAGTGCCGAGAGACTCCCATCTGAAAAGAGATGGGTGGAGAGAAGCCCGGCCTCTCCCTCCTCCCTCCTCAACACCACTGCCCCTGCCCCATCTCCAAAGAGGACACAGGTATTTCGGTCCTTCCAATCTGTCACCTTGGTCAGGGTCTCCGCTCCGATCAACAGGATATGCTTAAAGGCCCCGGACCGAAGGTAGGAGTCCGCAATGGAAAGCCCGAAAATGAAGCCAGAACAGGCCGCCGCGATGTCGAAGGCCGCAGCGTGCTCTGCCCCTATCTTGTCCTGAATGAAACAGGCCGTGGACGGGAAAAACATGTCGGGGGTAATGGTGGCCACCAGGATCAGATCAATCTCCTCGGGCTTCAGACCTGCTCGCTTTAGGGCCTCCTGGGCGGCCGCAGCCCCCAGATCAGAGGAGGCCTCCGATTCCGAGGAAATGTGGCGCTCCGCGATGCCGGTGCGGCTGCGGATCCACTCATCGCTCGTATCGACCATCTTCTCCAAATCGAAATTACTCAAGACCCTTTCGGGCACATAGGATCCGGTCGCGATGATCTTGGTCTGATACATGTAAAGTGAATTGCCCCTCTTTAGCCGTTAGCCGATGGCTTCATCTTTAGGCTACGGTGAACTCCCTCCCGGATATGGGCCAGGAGATGATTTTCCGCGGACTCGCCCGCCACCCGCAAGGCGTTCTTGATTGCCTTGGCCGTAGACCTTCCGTGGCTGATGATGCACACCCCATTAACCCCCAGCAGGGGGGCCCCTCCGTACTCCGAGTAATCCACCCTTCTCTTGAATCGTTTAAAGGCTGAGCGCGTCAACAAATAGCCCAATTTGCTGGTCAGGGTCTTGGAGAGCTCTTCCTGCAATAAAGCCCCGATCATCTCCGCCAGGCTCTCGCTGAACTTGAGGGCCACATTGCCGGTGAAGCCGTCGCATACCACCACATCCACATTTCCACTGAACAGATCCCTGCCTTCAACCATCCCCACAAAAATGAGGGAAGTCTCCTCCTCTAAGGCCTTGAAGGCCTCTTTGGTCAATTCATTCCCTTTGGTCTCCTCTTCGCCAATGCTCAACAAGCCCACCCGCGGCTTCTTCTTGCCCAGGATATCCTTCGCATAAATGTTGCCCATGATGGCGAACTGCAAGAGCTGCCTGGACTTGCAGTCCACGGTAGCGCCCACATCCAGCAAGACACAGTTGTCCTGCAGGGTGGGCATGACAGCGGCGATCGCCGGCCTCTCCACCTCAGGGAGGTTTCCCAGAATTACCATGGCCGTCGCCATGACCGCCCCGGTGTTTCCGGCGCTGACGAAGGCCACTGCCTCCCCTCGCTTCACCAGCTCAATTCCCACTCGGATAGAGGAATCCTTTTTCCGGCGCAGCGCGACTGAGGCGGACTCCTCCATCTCTACCACCTCCGAGGCCTCCTGAATCCTGAGACGGAGAGAAGGAGAGGCCTTGTGCCGGTAAAGCTCCTCTTCAACCTTCTCCTTTCTCCCCACCAGGATGACCGAGTCTCTATATTCCTGGAGAAAGGATAGGGCTCCTTCAACTACCGGCGCACAGCCTCTATCCCCTCCCATGGCGTCAACTGCGATTGTTGGCATCTCTTTCTGATCCAAACCGGAAGGGAAATCAATTAGGGCTCCCTGCTGCATCTATTCCTTGCTCTTGCTCTTGACGACCTGGCGTCCACGGTAGTACCCGCAATGAGGGCAAGCGCGGTGAGGGAGCTTCGGTTCATGACATTGAGGGCAGGCCGAGGCATTGGGGATGGTGAGGGCATCGTGTGCCCTTCTTTTTCCCGAGCGGGAATTCGAATGTCGGCGTTTTGGCAGTGGCATCTCTTTCTCTTTCCTTTCCTTACCGAAGAATCAGAGGATCATTCCTCCTTGGAGGTCATCTTTTGGCGAAGGACCTCCAAGGGTTGAAATCGGGAATCAACCTGGGCCCTGGAACAGGCGCAGGTGCCCTCGTTGAGGTCCCTCCCGCAACAGGGGCATAAGCCCTTGCAGGTCTCCGAGCAGAGGGGTTGCATGGGGAGGGAGAGGTAGAGGTTCTCCCGGATGATCTCATCCAGATCGATCTCATCCCCCTGCAGAAAGGTGACCTCCAACTCCTCGGGCGAAACCTCCATCTTTTCAGGGAATTTCAAGCCCAGGGGAGGAAGGCCCAGGAAATCGAAACTCTCCTTCACCGGGAGGGAGAAGGCCTTGAAGCAGCGGCTGCAATGGATACCCATCCTGGCAGAGACCTCACCCGTAATGTGGAGTTTTCTCTCTTCCCACTCCAGGTGGAGACTGGCCCGCACCTGTTGCAGCGGGATGGATTCCCCTGCCTCCTCCAGCACCAGGTCTGGCCTTTCGAGATCGAAATCAAGGCCATCCTCGGTAATTTGATGGATATTGACCAGCATCCCGATCCCCTTTAAAGATGCGGCATTATACTTGCCAACCCCCACCTTGTCAAGGGAAATTACCCCCCAGCCCCTTCGCCCTGCGATGCGGGGACGATCTCCAATTCGTTGAAAAAAAAGGCGATTTCTATGGCTGCCGAGGGGGCAGAATCGGAACCATGAACGGCATTTCTCCCGACATTGGTCCCCATGTGGTGGCGAATGGTGCCCTCCTCGGCCTGGAGCGGATCAGTGGCCCCTATCAGTCTCCTGACCCGGGAGATGGCCTCCTTCCCCTCCAAGGCCATGGCCACAATGGGTCCGGAGGCGATGAAATCAATCAGATCCTGATAGAAGGGTTTACCTTCGTGCACCCGGTAAAACCTGGCGCCCTCAGACCGGCTCAAGGCAACCATCTTCAAACCTACTACCCTCAGGCCTCCGTCCTCGAAACGGCGAATCACCTCCCCGATCTGGTTGCGCCCCACCGCATCTGGCTTGATTAACACCAGTGTCCTCTTCATACTCATTCCTCACCCCCGGGATTGCTCAATGGTCCCAGCCCTCGATCAGAGAGAGGACCGAATCCGCCATCTGGATATGCCCGTAGCCGAGCCTCTTCCTCTGATCGAAGATCAGGAAAAGCCTCTCCTTCAGCTCGGGGAGGCAAGAAAACCCCTCGGCTTTTTTCCGAATATACTTCCAGAACTTCGGATTCTCCTTCTCTTGTTCAAAGAGAATGAAGACATGCCGCACATCGTAGCTCAGGTCATTGGAAGAGAGGAGGTCGGCTTCCAGCCGAGGGGAGAGGACTTTCTCGATGAACATGTCCCAGGGATGGGCAACCGGAAGTTCGATGTGGATCTCCCTTCCCTCATAGCTGACCTTCTCCTCAAAATTCCCCTCTCGATCGACGGTGGTCTTATGGAAGAAGTACCACTTGGCCCGGGAGAAGTAGTCGACATTGATCCATCGCGCGTTGAAGCCCCAAGCGGTATGGAAACTGATGATGGTCTCGGAGTCGCAGAACTCCTCCTCCATGGAAACCACATCCAGGACCGGACTTTTGGGCAAGGCCATGAATTTGTAGATGGAGAACTTGTCCTTAAAGAGGAGATCGATATCCCACAAAACCCGATGCTGCAGCCTCCCCCGCATCAATAGGGATAGGCCCCCCACCAGGACGAAGGTATCCTGCAGGAGGCGCAACCGGGAAAGCTCCTCCAGGGCCAGGAGCATGTTGAGGCGATACTTGGCATGGACAAAGAGATACCAAGGCTTCTCGGCTTCAGGCGGCATGGCGTAGGCAGCTGGTGCCCATAGGCACGGATGAAGTGAGAGGCAAATCAAGCATTCTCCGCTCCCTTGGCCCTGGCGGCCATCTCGAAACCAGCGGCCAAGGCCCGAAGATTGAGATCCTCTGTCCCCTTAGGAACCCGGGCCATGAGGGCCTTTTCCATTGCCTCTTTCGACACGACCCCGGAGAGACCGATGATCGCCCCCAGGGCTATGATGTTCGCCACAATCACCTTGCCGATCTGATCCCTTGCGGTCTCAATGATGGGCAAACGGAAGACCTGGAATTCTTTCTTCGGGACCTTCTCGACCGCGAAGGAATCGACAACCAGGGTGCCCCCCTTCTTCAGCTCGCCCGCGTATCTGTCGCAGGCCTCCTGGGTGAGGGCCAACAACAGATCAATCTCTGTCGCCTTGGGATAGTCGATCTCCTCATCGCTGATGATAACCTCCGACTTGCAGGCCCCTCCCCTTGCCTCGGGCCCATAGGACTGGGTTTGAATGGCATTCTTGTCATCATAGATCGCCGCCGCCTCGGCCAGGACCACCCCGGCCAGGATCAGCCCCTGGCCCCCCTCGCCGCTCAGCCTGACTTCATATCGCTTCCCCATGCCTTCCTCCGACCTCTTTCGAAATGTGCTCAGGAAGGGGTACTCGTCATCCCCTGGGCCCGAGCCATGATCTTTTCGTATTCCTGGCAATACTCCGGCCTCTCCCGAGAGAACAGGACCCCGGTGACTAACTTTCCTGCCAGCTCCTCCGGGCTCAGTTTTTCTGCTGCCTTGACCCCTATGGCATTATCCCTCTGCCACTTCAGCATGGAGACCGGATCCCCCGATCGATTCCTCCGGCCATAGACGGTGGGACATTGGACCAGGACCTCGACCAGAGAAAAGCCCGGGTTCCGCATCCCCTGTTCGATGAGCTTGTCCAGCTGGGTGGCGTGATAGGCAGTCCCCCGGGCCACAAAGCTGGCGCCGCTCGCCTCTGCTAACTTACAGATATCAAAGGGCGTCTCGATATTGCCGTAGGGTGCGGTGCTGGCGAACTGCCCTCGGGGCGTGGTGGGCGAGTACTGGCCCCCAGTCATCCCATAAATGAGATTGTTGAAGAGGATGCAGGTCAGATCGATATTCCGGCGGGCCGCATGAATGAAGTGATTGCCGCCGATCGCCAGGGCATCCCCATTCCCACTGATGACGATCACCGTCATCTTCGGCCTGGCCAGCTTCACCCCGGTGGCAAAGGCCAGGGCACGGCCATGAGTGGTATGCAGGGTATTGAAATCCACATAGCCGGGGAGGCGGCTGGAGCAGCCGATCCCGGAGATCATGCAGAGGTCGTCTTTAGGAAGCTGAAGCCGGTCAATTGCCCGCAACAAAGCCTTGAGCACCATGCCGTCGCCGCAGCCGGCGCACCAGATATTGGGAAACATGGGCAGGCGAAGATACTTATGATAAATGCTCATCGGCTCACCTCCAGTATCCTCTCTAAGATCTGATCCGGGGTGATCAGTTCCCCGTCGGCTCGATTGATCTGGCCAATCGGGGCCCGACCGTGGGATGCGCGTTCCACCTCGTAGACCATCTGCCCCAGATTCATCTCGGCCACCAGGATGCATCTGGCCCTGGAGGCCAATTCCTCTATCTCCTCTCCGGGAAAGGGCCAGAGGGTCAGGGGCCGAAACAGGCCGGCCCGGATTCCCTTCTCGCGGGCCTGCCGGACGGCCAGCTTCGCCGAGCGGGCGGTGGAGCCAAAGGCGAAGACCGCGATCTCCGCGTCCTCCAGACTGACCCCCTCATAGCGGAGGATCTCCTTCTTGTACCTCTCGACCTTGCGCACCAGCCTGGCCTCCTGGGCCGCCACCACCGGGGCCTTCATGGTGGGATACCCTCGCTCGTCGTGGTTGAGGCCGGTCACATGGTAACGATATCCCTCCCCAAAATTGGCCATGGGGGGGATGTCAGAAGGATGATTCTCATAGGGTAGGTAGTCCTCCGGAGGCACCGAAGGCTTGATCCGATCGAAGATCTCGATCTGGGAAGGATCCGGGATCTCGATCTTCTCCCGCATATGGCCCACAATCTCGTCCAGCAGCAGGATCACCGGCATCCGAAAGCGCTCGGCGAAGTTAAAGGAGAGCACGGTGGCCTCGAAGACCTCCCGGACCGAGGCCGGCGCCAGGGCGATGGTGGGATGATCCCCGTGGGTCCCCCAGCGGGCCTGCATCACATCGGCCTGTCCGGGGGAGGTGGGAAGCCCGGTGCTGGGACCTCCCCGCATCACATTGACCACCACACACGGGACCTCGGTCATGCAGGCAAACCCGATATTCTCCGCCTTCAGGGAGAAGCCGGGACCCGAGGTGGCGGTGATCGACTTCAGCCCGGCCAAAGAGGCGCCGATCACGGCGGCCATGGCCCCGATTTCGTCCTCCATCTGAATGAACTTCCCGCCCACCTTCGGCAGCCTCAGGGCCAAGCCCTCGGCGATCTCCGAGGAAGGTGTAATGGGATACCCTGCAAAGAAACGCGCCCCGGCTGCAATCGCCCCCTCGACGCAGGCCTCATTGCCCTGGAGCAGCTTCACCACCCTCGTCTTTTTCTCCAAACCCTATCCCCTCCCCTTTTTGGCCTCGATCTCCGCGTCCTCCTCAGAGGACTCCACGGTAATGGCAAAATCCGGACAGCGGAGGTCGCACAGCTGGCACCTGGTGCAGGCCTCCAGATCCACCACCTCGGGCTTCCCCCTGCGATTCATGGCCAGCACCTTCTTGGGGCAAAATTCCACGCAGATGGAGCAGCCCTTGCACCACTCCTCGTTGATCTCAATGCTCACCTTGTCGTTGGCATACCGATGGATGCGTCCCTCTTCCTCCATGAACTCGCCTGACCTCCTATCTTCGCTTCCGCTTTCTTAGAACTTGCTCCACCGTCGCCCCGATCTCTGCCGGGCTCTGGCATACCGTAATCCCTGCCTCCTCCCAGGCGGCGATCTTTTCCGCCGCGGTCCCCTTTCCGCCGGAGATGATGGCCCCTGCATGGCCCATCCTCCGCCCGGGCGGTGCGGTCCTTCCTGCCACAAAGCCAATCACCGGTTTTTTGATCTCCTCCCTCACCAAGGACGCGGCCTGCTCCTCTGCGGTCCCCCCGATCTCCCCGATCAGCACCACCGCCTCGGTCTCCAGATCGGCCTCAAAGAGCTTCAGGCAATCGATGAAGTGGGTGCCGACGATGGGATCCCCTCCGATGCCGATGCAGGTCGATTGACCAATCTCTCTCTGAGAGAGCTGGAAGACCACCTCATAGGTGAGGGTGCCACTGCGGGAGATGACTCCCACCGAACCCCGCCTATGGATGCGTCCGGGCATGATCCCGATCTTGGACTTCCCGGGGGAGATAATCCCGGGACAATTGGGGCCAATCAGCCGGGACCCCCTGGCCTTGAGGAAGGGGATGATTCGCACCATATCGAGGGTGGGGATGCCCTCGCTGATGCAGACGATGAGGGGAATGCCGGCATCGGCCGCCTCCATGATGGCGTCCGCGGCGAAGGGTGGCGGGACGAAGATCACCGAGGCATTCACCCCTTCTCTGCGGGCTGCCTCCGCCACCGTATTGTAAACCGGAATCCCGTCCACCTGAGCCCCGCCCTTCCCCGGCGTCATCCCGGCCACCACCTTGGTGCCATATTCTACGGCCTGGCGGGTGTGGAAGGCCCCTTCCTTGCCGGTGATCCCCTGAACGAGCAATCTGGTGTTTTCATCAATAATGATAGACATTTATTATTACTTCCTTAATAATTTAAGTTACACTATTGCGCCAGTTTGACTGCCTTTTCTGCTGCATCCTTCATTTCCGAGGCGACAGTGAAGTTGAGGCCCGATCCTCGCAAGAGCTCCTGCCCCTTCTCCACATTGGTCCCTTCCAACCTCACCACGATGGGCACCTCCACCTTCAGCTTGGAGGCGGCCTCGATCATCCCCTGGGCGACCACATCGCAGCGCATGATCCCCCCGAAGATGTTGATCAGGACCGCCCTCACATTTCGATCTGAGAGCAGGATGCGGAAGGCGTTCTCCACCTGCTCGGCGCTGGCGCCCCCACCCACATCTAAGAAGTTGGCCGGCTCCCCGCCGCAGAGCTTGATCAGGTCCATGGTGGCCATCGCCAGGCCCGCCCCATTTACCATGCAGCCGATGGTTCCGTCCAGCTTGATGTAATTGATCTGATAGCGCGAGGCCTCCGTCTCCAGGGGATCCTCCTCCTGGGTGTCTCTCAGCTCCCTCGCCTCCGGGTGGCGGAAAAGGGCGTTGTCATCGAGGTTCATCTTGGCATCTAAGGCCAGGAGGCGCCCATCCCCGGTCCAGACCAGGGGGTTGATCTCTGCCAAGGAGCAGTCCTTCGCCCAGAAGGCACGGTAGAGAGAACAGATGAGCTGGCTCGCCTGAAGGCTCGCCTCGGGCGGCAATCCCAGACTGAAGGCAATCTCCCGGGCATGGAAGGGCCAAATCCCTGATCCCGGATCCACATGCGCCTTGAGGATCCTCTCCGGAGAGGCAGCCGCCACCTGCTCGATCTCCATCCCCCCACTCTCGCTGGCCATGATCACGGCCAGCGCTGCGCCCCGGTCGATGGTCACCCCCAGGTAAAGCTCCTTCTTGATCTCCATCGCCTCTTCCACCAGGACCCTTCGCACTTTAACGCCCTGGGGCGAGGTCTGGTGGGTCACCAATTGCATGCCCAGGATAGAGGAGGCAGTTCGCTCCGCCTCCTCGGGCGTCTGCGCCAGCTTCACCCCTCCTCCCTTTCCTCGGCCGCCAGCATGGATCTGGGCCTTGATGACCACCGGCCGGCCCAGCCGGGCAGAGATTTCCCTGGCCTCCGCCGCGGTCTCCGCCACCCCTCCCTCCGGGATCGGGACCCCGAAAGCAAAGAGGATCTGTTTCGCCTGATATTCGTGAATCTTCATCCTGCCTCTTTTCTATAGAAAAACCGCTATCTCGACCCGATCTCCTGCCGATAGACCCGGACCCCCTCGGCATAGAGGTCATTGCCCTGCACATCATTGACCACAATCGCAGGAAAGTCCTCTAACCTCAGCCTGCGGATGGCTTCCGGGCCAAGGTCCTCATAGGCAACCATCTCTGCCTCTTTGATACACCGCGAAAGCAAGGCAGCGGCCCCACCGACTGCCCCGAAGTAGACCGCCTTGTGCTCCACCATGGCCCGGATGACCTGGGCCGATCGCGCCCCCTTGCCAATCATCCCTTTCAGCCCCTTGGCTATCAGGGCGGGTGCATAGGCGTCCATGCGCGAGGCGGTGGTGGGCCCGGCAGAGCCAATCACCCGGCCAGGCTTCGCCGGACTGGGCCCCACATAGTAGATCACCTGGCCCTTTATGTCAAAGGGCAGCTCCTTCCTCTGGCGCAGGAGATCGTCCATCCGCTTGTGCGCCGCATCCCGCGCGGTATAAACCCAACCGGAGATCAACACCCGATCCCCGGACCGAAGTGAAACAATCTCCTCGGTGCGCAACGGCGTACTAATCCTCTTCACCTCTCCCATTTCCTGCCTGCTCCTTTTCTCTCTCAGGATGTCCGATTGACCCTGCTCGCCTAAAGGATTCTCTCTTGGTGGCGATGGGCATGACAGTTGATGCTGACGGCCACCGGGAGGCTGACGAGGTGACAGGCAAAGACCTCTGCATGAACGGCCAGGGCCGTCACCCTCCCTCCGAACCCGAGGGGGCCAATTCCCAGGGCGTTCACCGCCTCCAGCAGATCCTTCTCCAGGGCCGCGATGTCCGGATCGGGATGAGGCGTTCCAATCTTGCGAAACAACGCCTTTTTGGAGATCAGGGCGGCCTTCTCGAAGGTCCCTCCGATCCCCACCCCCAGGATGATCGGCGGGCAGGGATTGGGCCCGGCCTTTGCCACCGTCTCCAGGACCAGCCGCTTAATCCCCTCCACGCCATCCGAGGGCTTGAGCATCCTCATCTGAATCATATTCTCCGCCCCCCCACCCTTGGGGGCCACGATCAACTTCAACCGGTCTCCGGTCGCCATCTCCAGGTGGATCACCGCCGGGGTGTTGTCCTTGGTATTGACCCGATGGATCGGGTCATTGAGGATGGATTTCCGCAGATAGCCATCCTGGTAGCCCTGGCGCACCCCTTCATTGATCGCATCCAAGAAGTAACCCCCGGCAATGTGCACATCCTGGCCAATCTCGGCAAAAACCATGGTCACCCCACAGTCCTGACACATGGGGACCCGCTCCTGGCGGGCGATGTTGGCATTTTCGATCAGCTGCCGGAGCACCTCCTGGCCGATGGGGGATTCCTCCCTCTCCAGGGCCTGCCCGAAGGCCCGCATCATGTCCGGCCCCAGGTCATAGTTGGCCTCTAAACACATCTCCTTGACCGCCTGGACGATCTGGCCGGTGTCGATCTCTCTCATACACCCCCCTCGCTCTCCCTTGCCTCTATCCCTTCATTTTCCTGCTAATTGGCGTATTGCAGGACCCAGATCTCCGTCTCCTGGGGCAGGGACTCCGGGGTGATCTCCACCTCCGAGGATGTCAGGAATTTCACCCGCTTCTGATTCTTGGTGAACTCCTCCACCTTGGCCACGGGAAGTCCCAGCACCTCGGTCTTGAAGTGCATGGGGAACACCAGGGCGGGCCTCAACTGCTTCACAATGGCCCCGGCCTCGGCCGCATCGATGGTGAAAAACCCTCCCACCGGGATCAGGAGCAGATCCACCTTTCCCATCTCCGCCACCTGGGAGGAGGAAAGGCCCTGTCCCAGGTCCCCTAAGTGGCAGATCGAGATCCCGTCCATCTCCCAGCAGAAGATGGTATTGCTGCCCCGATCCTTTCCCTCCCGCTGGTCGTGAAAGCTGGAGATGCCCAGGAACCGGATCCCCCTCTCCTGTTTGATCCCGGCCCCGGAGATCACCTTGGGATTCCCTTTCAGGTCTTTGACATGGTTATGGTCGGCGTGATCGTGGCTCACCGTCACCACATCCACCGGCACTTCGATCCCCTTATAGCCTATTGCACCACCAAATCCGCCCGGCTCATAGGGATCGCTGAGGACCCTCGTCCCGTCCGCCGAGGTGAGAAGGAAACTGGCATGACCCATCCATTGAACCTTCATGGCCCTTACCTCCTCTCATTGCCCCTTTGGCCTTCGCTTTCTTCCTCTTCCATCGCCTCAAAGGCCCAGCTCGGCGATGCTCTTCTTGACCAGCGTTGCGGATTTCTCCAGGGCGGCCTTCTCCTCCGGGGTGAGCTTGACCTCGATGACCTGCTCCACCCCATTCGCGCCCAATTTCACCGGAACCCCGAAGTAGAGGTCGGACAGCCCGTACTCGCCCTCCAGATAGGCAGAGCAGGGGAGTATCCGCTTCTTATCTTTCAGGATCGCCTCGGCCATCTGCACCGCCGCCGCCGAGGGGCAGTAATAGGCCGAGCCGGTCTTGAGCAGGGCGACGATCTCCCCTCCCCCCCTACGGGTGCGCTCCACGACCCGTTCGATCTGCCCCTGGCTCATCAGCTCGGTGATGGGAATGCCGGCCACGGTGGAATAACGGGGCAAGGGCACCATCTCATCCCCGTGTCCGCCCAGCACGAAGGCCTGTATATCCTCCACCGAGCAGTTGAGCTCGGCGGCGATGAAGGATCGAAAGCGTGCCGCATCCAGGACCCCGGCCATGCCGATCACTCGATGCTTGGGAAATCCACTCACCTTCTTGACCAGGTAGGCCATGGTGTCCAGCGGGTTGGTCACCACGATCAGGATCGCCTGGGGCGAGCGCTTGACGATCTCCGCTGTTACCGAGGAGACAATCTCCTTGTTCTTGGCCAGCAGGTCCTCCCGGCTCATCCCCGGCTTGCGGGCCAGCCCGGAGGTGATGATCACCACGGCCGAATTGGCGGTCTCCTCGTATCTATTGGTGCCGATGATGCGGGTATCGAACCCCTCCACCGGGCCGGTCTCCAACAGGTCGAGCGCCTTGCCCTGGGGCATCCCCTCGATCACATCCACCAGCACAATATCCCCTATCTCCGTCTGGGCCGCCCAGTGAGCCGCGGTGGCCCCCACATTTCCCGCCCCCACAATGGTGATCTTTGGCCTCATCTTGAATCCTCCCATCCTTTCCTGAAAAAGACATCCCTGGGCCGGACTCCGGCCTGAAAGGCGAAAAAAGGCGCTGACGAAGGGCCTGTCCCCAGGTCGCGAACCTCCATCAGCGCCAAGCTTTTTCCATCCCCCTATCTGTCAGCCGGGATATGATCCTTCACCTGCAAAGGCCCCTCCCCGATTGTGCCGAGCCCAGGCACCTCCTGAGCCTTAGGAAAATGAGCCGCTTCTCTCGCGCCTAACTGAGGCTGAACAGAGCCGGATCGCTCAGCCATCTCGCTTTCTGTATATAAAAAAAGCCCAAAGCTGTCAAGGGAAATTGGGATGAAATGTGGGCTCCTAAGGAGGAGAATAAGGATCCTTCCTCCGTTTTCACTCGGGCCTCTGCCATCGCCTCCCGCCCCGCCTGATCGGGCAGGTCGCGGAAAGTGGTTTCTTATTTGAAGATGTTGAAGACCAGGAAAGTATTGGTCTCCCGGATTCCCGAGATCCCCTGGATCTTCCCTGGCACCATATCCCCTAAGTCCTCGTATCGCTCCACCCGAACCTTGGCCAAGAGGTCATAGGGGCCGGAGATGGAGTGGACCTCGCTGATCTCCTCGACCTCGGCCAGCCGGTCCGCCACCTCCCTGATCTTTCCGCTCTCTGCCTTGATTAAGATGTAAGCAAAACGCATGGGGCCTCCTCGGAACTGGCCTCGAGGGTCGGCGGCTCTCATCCGAATTGAACCCTCTCGAGGACGAAACCAGAAATTCAGAACTCAGAAAACGACTAACGACTACCGGGCGGAAAAGGCCAGGCGGAACCCGTCGCCGTCGCCCCGGAACGACGGGACGCCCCTGACCCGGAGCGAGGCCCGAAGGTTCCACGGACTACTGTCCCAGGAACCGCCGCGGATCACGCGGAGCTGCCCGCTATCCGGCCCCTGCGGGTTGGTCCGCCGGCCTTCGCTATAGTACTTCTCCCCGAACCAATCCGAGCACCACTCCGAGACATTACCGGTCATATCGTATAGGCCCAATTCATTGGGTGGAAAGCTCCCCACCGGAGCCGTGAATGCATATCCATCGTTGTACCCCTCCCAGATCGAGTCAAGCCGTTTCGGGAACTCCCTCTTGAGCGAGATATCGTTGATGTTGCCGGAGGGGCTGCCGTTGCCCCAACTGTACTTATACCTTTTGCCCCCCGAACGGGCCGCATATTCCCACTCTGCCTCGGTCGGAAGGCGGTAGGTCTTGCCAGCGGTCCGGCTCAGCCATTCGACGAATGCCACGGCGTCGTGGTAAGAGACACAAACCACCGGGTGATCATCCGTCTGGGAGAATCCCGGATTCCTCCAGTTGATGTTTGCGCCCATCTTCGCCTCACTGCCGGTGAAGTGATAAGCACCGTCCCCCTTCTCCGCCTCGGCGCGGTAGCCGGTGGCGTTGACAAAGGCCCGGAACTGGCCCACCGTCACCTCGTATTTCCCCAGATAGAAGTCGTCCACGCAGACCTCGTGGACCGGCTTTTCGCCGGATGATCCGTCGCCGAAGGTATCGCCCATCTCGTAGCAGCCGCCCTTGATGAAAACAAACTCCATACCGGTAGTTGGATCCCGATAGGTCTTGACAGCGGGGGAAGGAGAAACCGTAGTAGGGGTACCAATGCCCACGGTGGTAACGGCCGGTGTCTCGGGGACCGCCTCCCCCATCAGCCTTCTCGCCGCGCGCCCACTCGATTCGATCAGCTCATCCACCTCGCACTTGCATGTCTCCACGGCCATCTGCTCCGTCTCCCCGGTCTCCACATTCACCTGGGATAAGGAGAGGTGATAGGTCCTGCCCACCAGGCCCAAGGAGCCGATGATGATCTTTCCCACGCCTAAGAGCTGGCCCGCCTCCACCATGCATTCCTTGGCCACGCAGCCGGTCATCTGAAAGGCCTGCTCCTTCAAGACCTTGTCCATCTGGCTCCGCTCCATCACCTTGTACTTGCCCGAACGGATCACCTCGCTGCGGATGTTCTCCGAGAGGGGGCGGGTGATGGCCCGGTCCACCTGGCCGGTGATCTCTAAATCGAAGACCGCCAGGTGGTCGGCCGCCCGGACGATCTTCGCCGGCTTCTCCGCGGAGAAGGAGGGGGTGGCAAGAAAAAGGAGAAGGGAGAGGGCAATTAGCCAATGGCGCATAGGACCTCCCGCGAGATTCGATCCATGATGCCTTTACTTGGAAAGTTCGGCGGCCCTCTGCCTCAGGGCTTGCTCGATGTCGGGCAATTCCCCGCGTAGGATATCTTTCACCCTTCCGTCAGAGGAGATAAAAAAGGTGGTGGGCAGAAATCTTACCCCGTATCTCTCGCCCACTTTGCCGTATTTGTCGGACAGGATGGTCGGACTCTCCACTCCCAGCTCGGCCAACAGATCCGTGAATTGGTCGAAGTCCTCCCGATATCCGATGATCGCCACTTGGATGCCCTGGGGCTTGAACTCGTCCACCAGGGCGTTCAGGACCGGGAGCTCGTTTCGGCAGGGCCGGCAAGAAGAGGCAAAGAAGTTCAGGATCAGGCCTTTGCTATGGCCTTTCTGTTGCTTTCCCAGGTGAGCACTCAGGAAGAAGTTCTTCCCCTGACTGTCTCGCAGGGAGAAGGGAGGGGCGAGATCGCCGGGCTGCAAGGCGGAGGCAACCGGGCAAAGACCAAGTGCCAAAGAAAGGATCAAGAAGAAGGGCTTGATCTTCATGGCAAACTCTATACCCGAGGGGGGGCTCCTTGTCAAGGGACAAGGCGGGCAGGAGATATCGCAAAGAAGGTCGCCCCGCGAGGCCTGTCCCCATCCACAGGGTGTGGCGTTACGGCCTCATGGAAAGCAGGCAACTTTCATAGTCCGACTCACGACCACTATTCATCGAGGTCCACCATATGCCCTCTTAACAGTGCCGCCTATGCACTGGAGGACGCATTGGAAGAGGCGGTCACACACCGAATCCAGGCGGGGTCCGGCGCCGACTTAGCCACCCATGGGTAGACCACTTTTCAAATAAGGCTGAGCTCTCAGTTGTCTACCAGTCGTCTCCTTTATGAACTAAGGGTGGTTTTCGTGCCGACAGAGAGAGCCCTCTTGATCATGAAATCGACGTTTTCACAGGTGTTCACCGGCGTTATGCGTGTATTGGGATGACCGGATTTCCAGACGCGGAATATTTCATCCGCGAAGGCCTGTCCCACAGTCTGGACATTCCTGAAGTCAAGGGTGACGGTCTTAAACTTATCGAGGCCTGCGAAAATCCTGCGTGCTTGTGATCTCGAAAGGTATTCCACCCCTTCTTTGTAGAGTCTGACGTGAACCTCCGTTTGACTGAAATCAAAAGCCTCATCCGTGTATTCTCTAAAGATATCTAATAATCTCTTATCGGAGCCCAGCTCCACCAAAAAGGAGACCTTGGTTCCTTCCACATGACGGATATCCTTGATGAAAAGGTCACTATGGAGATTATCAAACACGAGCTCTTTCTCAGAACTTCGGATTGAGAACCAGTCGGCGGCCTTTGAGGTGAAAAAGATTCCTTCCCCGCTATGCTCTGCCGGAGCAGTCGTCTCTTTGCCTTTGAGGAGATCCTGGATGGCTTCAAGATGGTTAGCGAGGTTTTTCTTTTCCATGATGTTATTATATATCCCCACACCCCTGTCTGTTACGTTGAATTTGAGTTCCGTAGCGCCTCTTGCCATCCACACATCTATGTATTGAGACTGTGAATGCTCGATGGCGTTGTTCAGCATTTCAGAGAAGGCGTATTCAACGATCCCCCGTACGTTTGGCTTCAAATCCAGGAGGACTCCGGTTTGATCTCTTATTTGACCGAGGACCAGGTCCTCCCCGAGGTTTTTGTTCTTGAGTATTCGGTGAACCTTTCTTATGCCCTTTTTGAACCTTACCGATTCTGTTTTGCCTTTGGGAAGGTAGTGCGCTGTGTTGGCCTTTCCTACAAGAGTGATCCTCCCTTCTTCCTGTAAAGCATAGAAAAACCGGTGGACATACTTTCGCGAATAACCGGTGATCTTTACAATATCCGATACCTTAAGCGTTCCCCTTTCTGCCATTTGATCAAGAATAAGCTTTCTGATATCCAACAAATCCTCCCGTGGTAGACAACTGTATTATACATCAGAATTTATAAGTTGTCTACAACCTGTCTACTCCCTCATTATCCTCTTGCCTATCCCCTGCCGATGCTCGACACAGCCTCTCGACCCTCAGGTGGGCCTGGCGCAGGGGCTCGGGGATACGGAAGCGGGAACAGCAGGTGAGGACGAACTCGATGGAGGTCTTCAGGCTGATCAGGTGGCCGGGCGAGATGAATAGCGGCTTCACGCCTGCCCGGGCGCGGACCGCAGCCCCTACCGGGCGGCCCTGATGAAGCAAGGGGAGCCAAGACCCCTTCTCCGGAGCCAAGAGGGATTCCTCGTATTCCCCGATCAGCCGGCTCTTGGCGCAGCCGATGCTCGGCTTTTGCAGCAGGACCCCCAAGTGGGAGGCCAGGCCCAGGCCCAATCCTCTCCCCGGGGATAGGCCACATCCGCAGCGGCCAGGGTGTGAACCGGAGGAAGGCAATCCACGATCAGGACCTGATCTCTCAGCGTTCTCTGGAGGGCCCTCGCCTCTCTAAGGGAGGAAGGCCAGGATGGAACGGGAAGGGACCATACATGGCAGGGACAATTAAAGCTGGAACCGCCGGGAAAGGGGCTCGGCCGCGGTGCTCGAATGTCAATCCCTCCCTTCCGCGCAGAGGCTCAAGCTCAGGCTCAGGGTGGAGGGGCCTCCCCTTTTTCGACAGGATGCTCTTCCAAAAACCCTGTCGAGTAAAGCTTGATAATGCGCTCCAGGGTCTCGATCTCATCCTCCCCAGACTGCTCGATGATCTCCTCCAGGGTCCGCTTGCCATCGAACATCTGCAAGAAGGACTTCAGATCCGGGGAGACCTTCTTTCCTCCCAATTTTTCCTTCATCTGGGCCTTGACCATCAGGATCGAGCGCAGGTGCGGGAGTTGGACGACCAAGCGGGCCGTCTCGTCCAGCCTCCTGATCCCTTCCAAGACCAGCTCTGTCCCCGAGGCATAGATGGCAGGGGAGACCGACACCGTCCCGGATTGAAAGCTGAAATTGCCCTCCTTCCAGGACAAAAGGTGATAGATCGCTCCCTTTCCCTTCCGCTCCCCAGCCGAGGCATCCAGGACCCTGCCCTCCTGAAAGTAGATCGTCCCCTTCCTTTCTCCGCTGACCAGCGAGAGGGTGCCGCTGTTTCTTCCCTGCTCCAGGATCTGGATCAGGTCAGGGAGGCCGATCAGGGAGAGCTTGCCAAAAAAGTCCCTCTCCTGTTTGATCTCTCGATCTAAGGACTCCCTCTGCTTCAAGACAGAATGGATGTGGGCCACCAGATCTTCCACGCGGAAGGGCTTGCTGACATAAGCCTCGCCAAACTTGGCCGCCTCCTCAGAAGGGGCACCCTTGCCCGAGACGAAGATGATGGGGATCTTGCTGGTGCGAGGATGGTTCTTGAGGATGCTAGCCGCCTCCATCCCATCAATCATCGGCATCATGATGTCCATGACGATGATATCCGGTTGGAAGTCCCAGGCGACCTGAAGCGCCTCCACGCCGTTGGTGGCAGTCCTGATCTCCATATTGATCCGCTGCAGCCCAAAGGTCAGCATCTCCAGGATAAGCCGGTCGTCATCGACGAGCAAGATCTTCTTTTTCATATCCTTCGTTCATCCTTCCTTTAACGGTGCGAGCAGGTTGGTCCAGTAGCCTCCCGCCTCGATTTGGGCCCTCGGTCCAATTCCATGGATGGGAAGGTCCCCGATCAAAAAGAGATTCTTCTGCAGAGAGAACGGGCGAAGGCCAGGATAACCCATTTGCTTCAAAGGGGCAATTCGGAATCTTAATCCCCATCTCCTGCCTGACTGCAGAAGCGAGAACGAACGTTGCAGATGGGCACGTTGCAGATGCAGGCCCTGGGAGAGGAAGGGCAAAAAATCCTCTAACTCCGCCATGATCCCCTTTGCTCCCTCTTCTGCATGGATGCCATTTCGCGTCCCATCGAGGGGAAAGGTCAGACTAACCGAGAGGGCCCTTTCCCCCTGCGGCGCCCGCGTCTCATCCCCGCCAGGGCTCAAGGTCATCCAGATGGGACCTGGCCCGGCACCGGATCGGACCGGGTCCGGGACCAGAAGCAGATGCTGCCCCATCTCCTCGGGCAGGACCTCTTGATCCACGCCGAGGCACAGGGTCAGGGTCTGATTCTGCGGAAGGCCTGCCCCCGGCCGGCCCGCCTCCTTCTGCCTGTCTCCGGCCTGCCAGAGCTGCCAGAGGGCGGGACCCCCTAAGAGGACCTGGCCATGGAACTCTTCCCCCTCCACCGTAGCCAACCCCCTGAGCTTCTTCCCCTCCCGGATCAGACCGGGGGCCTGGGAGGTGGAGCAGAGCTCCCCCCCATTCTTCGAAAAGCACGCGAGGAGGGCCTCATAAATCCCCTTTGTCCCGCCAGAGGGATAATAGATAGGCTCTCGCAGCCAGCCAAAGAGGAAGGCGGCGAAGAGGGCATTGCAGTCCCGGCTGCTCACTCCTCCAAGCCCCAGGAGCAGCGCATCAACCAGCAAGGAAGCGTCGGGATCCCCCCATAGATCTTTCACATAAGGGGATAGAGGGAGTTTCCCCTCCTGCAGCATGGAGGGCAAAGAGAAGGGCACATTCCTGCTTCGTGACCATCGGTCCCGGAGGCCTCGGGACGGACTCGCCAGCTCCCTTTGCAGGAACCTCTCCATCTTCCCCCGGAGATCCTTCATCCGCCGAAGGAAGAGGTTCAGCCTCTCCATCGAGCGCGGGAACTCCCGCTGCAGCTCCCGCTGGAAGAGGTCCTCCTCCGCATAAAGGCTGAACCGATGGCGGGGAAGGACGACCTGCAGACCGGGACGGAGGAGCTGAAGATCGAGGGAAATTCCCAATTCCGCCAGGGCGGGATGAGGCTGAGCGGGGTCTGTTGCGGGCCAGAGGCAGGGGAAGGCATCGAAGAGAAACCCCTGGTGCACGAAGAAAGGAGAGCCCTCCAGATCATCCTCCAGGCTTAGGATCAGGACCTTCCTTCCCCGCTTGGCCATTAAAGACCCGATGGTCAATGACTCCAGGCTGAGCCCGTAAAGGATCGCCTCATAGCCAAAGGGTCTGGTCATTGTCCTCTTCCCCTCCATTCCCGGCCTCGCCCCCACCCTCAGACCAAGGCCAGTCCCCTAACCCTGGGCCGGGGGATCCCCCTTCGAGGGCAGCCTGCGCACCTTGGGTAGATAGCTGAAGGTCTCGCCCCAGGCATAGGGAAGCTCCACCAGCGTGCCCGACTCCTGGGCCGACTCCAGCAGCCCCAGCACCTCCCGCAGGATCGCCAGTTGCCTCAAGCGGTCGAGGGGCCTGCCGAAGGGATGGGCCATGGGAAAATCGAGGAAGGCCGCGCGGGGCGGCCGGTTCAGTCTCATCACATCCCGCATCAGCCCCACAAAGGTGGTCGAGATTCCTTGCTCCTCGATCCCTCGAGCGATCAGCCCCACGGACTGATGGTCGTGGGGTCAGCCCGGGATCAGGAGGGCCGCATCGGCCCCCTGTGCCTTGCAGCGCCCGGCCAGATCCTCCGCCACCTCGCCCTGCAGCCTCAGGGGGCTCTCAGGATCCAGCCAGCGGCCGATGCCCATGCCGTAAGCCACTGGACAAAGCCCACCGATGAACCCCTCCTCCACCAGATCCTGCAGCCTTTGCAGGGGAAAGAGACAGTTGATGTCCACCTCGGCGTCGGCCTGATCGAAGTAACCATATTGGATCAACAGCTCCGCTGGAGGGGTATCGGTGGGAATCTCGCGGAGGCTGAAGTCATCGTGGCCCCGGAAGGCGAAGGTCGGCTGATTGCGTAAAGAGATACCTGCCGAGCAGATCAGGGCCACCTTGCTCTCCCGCAGCGGATTGCGGGCAGGCGTCCACGGCCTGCCCTCGGGGATGAACACCGGATAGTCTATCTGGTAATGCTGTTGGTAAAAGGCCTGAATGATCGGGATGTACTCGATTGGCGCCATTCGTTTCCCACCCCTTTCAGAAGATCATCCACGGCCGGGGCAAAAAAAGCCTTTCGAAGGTCATCATCGCGTAGCGATCGGTCATTCCCGCCAGGAAATCGCACACTGCCCTCTCCCTGCTCGATCCCCCATTCACCCGCAGGATCTCCTCTGGGATCTCCGAAAGGTGATCGGTAAAGTACTCAAACAGTTCTTTGAGGATCTGGGTGGCCTTCGCCATCTCCTGCAGGGTCCGCGGGTGGAGATAGACCTTCTCGAATAGGAAATCCCGCAGCTTGAGGCACGCGGCGTGGGTCTCCTCGGACATCTGCAGATGGGGACAATCTGCGCTCTGGGAGAGGAGGTCGGAGACCATGGTGTGAATCCGGGAGGAGTGGGTCCCCCCCAGGGCAATGCTGCAATCCCGGGGGAGCTCATGTTCCTGGATCAGGCCCGCCCGCAGCGCATCGTCGATGTCATGGTTGATATAGGCAATCACATCTGCGGCCCGGATTACCTCCCCCTCCAGGGTGAGCGGACCGTCCGCCTCCCCCGGGTACAGGAAATCCCTCCTCCCCTTCGAGTGCTTCAGGATTCCATCCCGTACCTCGGCGGTGAGGTTGAGCCCCAGACCATTGTTCTCCAGGATGCGGACCACGCGCAGACTCTGCTCATGATGGGAGAAGCCCTCGGGCATGATCTCATTGAGCAGGTCCTCTCCCGCGTGCCCAAAGGGGGTATGGCCCAGGTCATGGCCTAACGCGATGGCCTCGGTAAGATCCTCGTTCAGGCGCAGGCCTTTGGCGATGGTCCGTCCGATCTGGGATACCTCCAAGGTGTGGGTCAGGCGGGTCCGATAATGATCCCCGCCCGGGGAGAGGAAGACCTGGGTCTTGTGGATTAGGCGGCGGAAGGCCTTGGAATGCAGGATGCGGTCGCGATCATGCTGGAAGGCAGGGCGAATCGGGCATTCCGGCTCTTCCCGCTCCCGGCCACGGGTGCGGGCGCTTAACTGGGCAAAGGGGGAGAGGAGCCTGACCTCGTTTGCCTCCAGCATGCTGCGAACGGTCCCTCCCTCGCTCAAGCTAAGTCCACCTCCTCTCGGCCGATCCTCCAACCAGCTTCCGAATCAGGCCCTGGGGCCTCGGCCTCTCCTCTCCAATGCGCAAGGCTGCCTCCAAGGGGACAACCTGCAGGGCCTCAGCGACGATCTGGCCCAGATCGGAAAAGACTGCGCGAACTCCCAGGTCGAGCCCTGATCTCACCCCCGCCCCGATAGATTCGGTCCTGGGATCTCACAGATAGGTCTCGTTCAGCTTCTTCATGATCTCATTCACCAGGAAATCACTGGTGGTGAAGAAGCCGGACATCCTTTCTTCCTTCCTCTCTCGACCCACCAGGGCATAGCAGGCAGACACCCCGTAGTAGAGGAGAAGGGAGTACTGCGCCAAGGCGGGGTCCTCCGTCACGACCGCAGTGATCTCCTGAGGGTCCCAGCCTTCCCAATCCTCCTGGGCGAAGACGAAGACCTTGATCCCATTCTCCAGCATGCGGCGGTATCTCTCTAACTTTGACTGGAGCTGGGCGAGTCTCTTCAGACCCACATAGAGAATCCCTTCCCCGGCCAGCCTTTCCAGGATCTTGTCTTCGATGTACTGGTTGAAGGAGGCAAAATCGTCCCAGGAAGGGACGAATTGCAGCTCCTTGCTGTATTCCTCCGTGGGCAATGGCTGGTCGCTGTCAACCGGTATGGAGGCAGATGCCTCCTCCCGTTTCTCCCGACTCCCGGAGAGGGCACTGATGAGCTCTGAGCTAATCCGGGCCCCGGATAGAAGCTTGTCAATATAGCCCCACAGGCTCTCGAAGCGAGCAGCGCTCTCCGCCGAGCGGGCCATTGCCTGGTGCGCTCGCTCCAGCAGCTCGTCCTTGGTCAGGCCATGCTCTGGAAAGCAGGCGATGCCGAAGAGGATGGGAGAGGGGGAAGGAAGCGGGCGTTCGCGCACGATGGGCAGATCTCGCACCGCGTGACGAATCCTCCGGGCAGCAGCAATCGCCCCTTGATAATTCGTCTCGGGCACCAAGAGGCCCACCTCACCATTGTCCAGGAGGCCGGCCATATCTGCACCCCGGATGGTGCTGAGGAGGGATTCGTGGAGGTGCTGGAGGATCTCTTCGGGGCCCAGGCCCCTCGTCCCTCCCAGGTGGGAGCGAAGTTGATCGATGTTGATCAGGATCAGGGAGAAGCCCCTCCGATATCTCTGGGCCTTCTTCACCTCTTTTTCCACCAGGGCCTCAAAGGTGGCCTGGTTCGGGAGCTCTTCGAGGGAGATCCTCCTCCCCTCCATCCCTACATCTCTCCCTTCCCCTCCCTCCAGGAATAAGGGCACCAGGACAGCGAGGGGGGTCAGGGAATGGATATCCATCTGGGTGAAGGGCTCCCCGCTTGCCTTATCTCCCAGAATGAGCCCGCCCACCACCTGCCTTCTCCTCTCCATGGGCAGGATCAAGGTGCTCATCCTTCCCAGAAATCTGGCCCCGGGTTCCTCTTCGATGATCTGCCCCAGGATCGTTGGGCTGGCCTTGGAAAGGATGGCCCCGATGACCCCCTTCCCGCTGGCAATGGTGGGCGGTGAGGCCTGAGAGGGGAAAAGGCCCTTCTGCGCCCGGAGCCGGAAGTTGGGGGAATCCTTCTCTCGCCACAGGAAGCCTCCTCTGGAGGCCGTGGTCTCCTCCAAGGCTAAATTTAGAAGGGATTGAAAGGCCTCTTCCCGGCTCTTCGTTAAGAGGAGGTCTTTGGTCTTGCGGATGATCTCCAGGATCCTCAACTGCCCCAGGCCCTCGGAACTGGCCGCCGCCTTCTCGCGAAATGCCTGAGAGCGATCCAAGGTGGAGCGAATCAGGGATTTGAAGGCCTCGGGATGGAGGGGCTTGTTGATGTAGTCGGTGGCCCCTTTCTTGAAGGCGATGAGGGCCTGGGGCAGGTCTTCGGGACCGACGAACAGCACCGGAAGGAAGGGATCCTTCTCCCGGACCATTTCCAGGAGCTGAATCCCATTGACCCCCTCCAGGGGATGGTCCACGATGAGGAGGTCAAATCTCTCCCTCCCCCAAAGCTTGAGGGCCGTTCCTCCGTTCTCCGCCAACTGGACGATGTATTCCTCCTGCGAGAGAAGGTCCTCATAGAAGGTGCGGTAGAAGATCTCATCGTCGATCGCCAGGATTCTCTCTCCGGCCATAGCTCGTCCCCCTGTGATGGCTATCGCTTCCGAAAGATCAGACGGATGGGTGCTCCCCTGAAAACAAAGGCCTCTCGCAGCTTATGGGAAAGGTACCGGCGGTAAGACAGTTGGATTCCCTCGGGGTTGTTGGCAAAGAAAAGAAAGGTGGGTGGCTTGACGCCAGATTGAGTGCCATAATAGATCTTGATGTGCTGCCCCCGAAAGGTGGGTAACTGATGGGTCTCCATGGCCTCTTGCAGGACGCGATTAAACAATGGGGTGGCGACCTTCTTCTCCCTCTCCTCAGCCAGCCTTTCCACCTCCTGGAAGATCCCTGCTACGCCTCTCCCGGTGAGGGCTGAAATATGCAGGATGGGAGCATAATCAAGATACCTTAATTTTTCCTTGATTTCAAGGGCAAAATCCCTTTCTGCGGCGGGGCCGCGGGGCATGAGGTCCCATTTATTGACCAGGAGGAGGCAGGAGCACCCCTTCTCTTCGGCCAGGGCCGCGATCTTGCTGTCCTGGACGGTGACTCCTGCCGTGGCATCCAAAAGGATCAATGCGACCTCCGCCCTGTCCAGGGCCCTTTGGGCACGGATCACGCTGTATCGTTCATAGCCGAAGGGGATCTTGCTCGGCCTCCGGATACCGGCGGTGTCAATGAGGAGATAGGCTCGGGAACGATACATGAAAGGGGTGTCGACGGCATCTCGCGTCGTCCCCGGCTCATCAGAAACGATAGCCCGCTGCCGCCCCAGAACCCGGTTCAGCAGGGAGGATTTCCCCACGTTCGGACGCCCCACGATGGCGACCGTGCAGACCTCGGGCTGAGTCTCCTCTGCGAGGGAAGGAGGGAGCAGTTCGTAGATAGCATCCAGCAGCTCTCCCAAGCCCCGACCCTGTTCCGCAGAGATAAGGAAGGGGTCGGAAAACCCGAGGCCCAGGAATTCGGAGGACTCCTCCTCCTGCCGAGGAGAATCTGCTTTGTTAGCCACCAGCACGATCGGTTTTTTCGCGTCCCTCCTCAGGATGCGGCCAGCCTCCAGGTCCAAGGGATTGAGCCCATCCCGGACGCTCACCAGGAAGAGGATGAGATCTGCCTCTTCCATCGCCAACTGCACCTGCTCGCGGACACGGGCGGCAAGCCCCTCCCTGGCCGTGGGCTCAAAGCCGCCGGTATCGATCAGGAGGAACTCCCGGTTCTTCCAGTGAATAGAGGCATAGTTCCGATCCCGGGTCACCCCTGGGTGGTCGTCCACGATCGCCTTTCGTTGTCCCATCAATCGATTGAAAAGCGTCGATTTTCCCACATTGGGGCGTCCAACAATGGCTACAGTTGGCCTGCTCATGGGATCTATCTCCCCGCTCGGGGAAGGCCCGACTTTCCACCGGATCCAAGCAGGACGGGGGAAAGGGCTTCAGATGAAAAATGCTTCTGCGAGATTGGTTTGTCGGCGAGTCAGATGCCTGGTGCTCATGCGTTGTAAGGGATGTCCGAGTCCTGCTCCTCCTCTTCCGGGCCCACTTCCTCCAACAGCTTCTCAATTAAATCAATATAGCGGTCGCCGATGCCGGTGATGGTAATCTCGCGCTGCATCATATTCATCCTGCGTAGCCAGATCTCCAACCTCTCCTCCGGCAAGAATCCATCCGCACGATCGGCCCATTCGATGATGACAATCCCCTGGCCGAATAGGTACTCTTCATATCCCAGATCCAACAGCTCCTCCGAGTTCTTAATCCGATAGAAGTCGAGGTGGTAGATGGGCCATTTCCCCGAGTATTCGTTGATCAAGGTGAAGGTGGGGCTGCTGATGTAATCCTCCAGCGGGAAACCGGTCCCCCATGCCACCCCTTGGGCAAAACAGGTCTTCCCTGCCCCCAAGTCCCCGAACAGACAGAGCACATCCCCCGCCCCTAAGACATCCCCCAGGCTTTGACCCAGATCCTGGGTGTCCTCCGGGGAGGAGCTGGTGTAAATGAGGGTACAGCTTTCAACTCCCTTTTCTTCGTTCATTCAGAGATCACCCGGCTTTCTTGATCTGGCGAAGCGCCTCGGGCACCTTGGCCAAGACATCTCCGGCGATCATCGCTTCTTCTCCCCACTCCTGCGCGGCGAGGTCCCCGGCCAGGCCGTGGAGGAAGACTCCCGCCTGCAGGGCGAGAGGGATCTGGATGCCCATGGCCACCATGCCCGCCAAGATGCCGGTCAGGACATCTCCTGATCCCCCGGTTGCCATTCCCGGATTCCCGGAGGGATTGATGAAGGCCTCTCCTTCCGGGTTGGAGACCAGGGTCCCCTTCCCCTTCAACACCAAGAAGACATTGAAGCCGGAAGAGAATTGCTGGGCAATTGCCACCCGGTTCCTCTGGACCTCTTCGACGGAGACAGACAGGAGGCGAGAGAGCTCCCCCGGATGGGGCGTCAGGATGAGAGGGCCCTGGAGTTGGCCCAGGTCCTCCAGGTGCAGAGAGAGGGCGTTAATCCCATCGGCATCCACCACCATCGGCACCTTAACCCGGGGGATGAGCTTCCTCACCATCTCCTGGGTCTCGGGGTGGGTGGAAAGGCCGGGCCCTAAAGCGAGGCAATCCTTTCCCTCCAGAAGCTGCACGACCTTCTCCAGGGCGGCCTCGGAGATGGTCCGCTCCTCGGTCTCGGGCAGGGCTTCCTTCATTACCTCGTCCAGCTTCGCCTCCATGGCATTCATCAGGCTGGCTGGCAGGGCCAGGGTGACCAGGCCAGACCCAATGCGGAGGGCGGCCTTGCTGGCCAATGCGGCGGCCCCCGCCTTTCCTGCCGAGCCCGCCACCACCAGGACATGCCCGAAATTTCCCTTGTGGGCATCCCTCTGTCTCGGGGGAAACGCCTTGACCGCCTCCGTCGCCTCGATGAGATTCAATTTGATGGCCGGGTCCTGGAGGAGTGGCCGGGGAATGCCGATATCCGCCACCTTGAGCCTGCCCACGAAATTCGCCGCCGGATAAAGGAGGAGGCTCCTCTTGGGAAGGGCAAAGGTAACCGTCAGGTCCGCCTGGATACAAACACCTACGGGATTGCTCTCGTCGGCACCCAGGCCTGACGGGATATCTACCGCCACGATTGGCTTCTTCAATCCGTTGATGAAACCGATCGCCTCGGCCAGAAACCCTTTGGCAGGAGGGATCGCGCCGGTGCCCAGAAGAGCATCTACCAGGAGGCCGGACCACTCGATGGCCCTCAGCTCGCCTTGCAGATGGGCGGGGGCCTGGACCTCCCTGAGGGGGCATCCCATTCTCTCCAGGATCTGAAGATTGGTCGCAGGATCTCCCTTGAGCTCCTGCCTCCGGCCCAAGAGGAAGACCTGAACCCTCCGCCCCCCATTCAGCAGATGGCGCGCGATGACGAAGCCATCCCCACCATTGTTTCCCTTCCCGCAAAAGACGGAGATGGGCCGATCGAGGCAATCGGCAAAGGACCTCTCGATCTCCCGGACCACCTGCAATCCGGCATTCTCCATCAGGAGCAGGGAGGGGATGCCAAATTCAGTGGTGGCCCTGCGGTCAATCTCCTGCATCTCCTTGGCGGTCACGACCTTCATCGCACCCTGACTTCCTGGCCGGAGAGGGAATTCCCTTTCTCTTCTCTCCCCTCGGCGAGCAGCACTGCCGCCACGGCAAACTCCTTTTCATGGCTCAGGCTGGCCCAAACCTGTCCAACTCCCATGGCCTCCGCCCTCTCCTTCGTCCTTCCCTTCAAGACCACCTGGGGTAGGGCGTCGCCATCTGCCTCTAGTTCCACCTCTTGCCACCGCAGGCCCTGACCCCATCCTATGCCCATGGCCTTAAAAAGAGCTTCCTTCACCGCCCAGCGGCCTGCCAGATGCGGGAAGGGGAATTTCTTCCGCATGCAATAGGCGATCTCCTGCGGAGTGAAGGCCCGGTTCAGAAACCTCTCCCCGTAGCGGGCCACCGCCTCTTCCATCCGCTTCACCGATACCAGATCCACGCCCAGGCCTCTGATCACCCTCTATCGCCCTCTCTTCATCCCCGGGCCCAAATGCCTTCCCTATGCCTTCCTGCCCATCGCCACCAGCATCTGCTGCACTGCCTTCTCCATGCCCACCATACAGGCCCGCGCCACGATGCTATGGCCGATATTCAACTCCTCGATCTCCGTGATCTCGGCAATCTTGCCCACATTTTGATAATCGAGGCCATGGCCGGCGTGCACGGCCAAACCCATGCGACTGGCTAGCTTAGCGGCATCGACGATCCTCTCCAGTGCATCTCGATGATGTGCTTCATCCCTCGCCTCCGCATAGTGCCCCGTGTGGATTTCGATGCTATGGGCGCCGACCCGATGGGAGGCCTTCACCTGAGAGGGAGAGGCATCGATGAACAGGCCCACCTTGATCCCCGCGTCCTTCAAGGCCAGGACGAAGGAGGTCAAGCGCTCCCGGGTTCCCTCCACATCCAGCCCCCCCTCGGTGGTCAGTTCCTCCCTCTTCTCCGGAACCAGGGTGGCGGAATCGGGCAGGAGGTCGAGGGCAAATTTCAGCATCTCTTCGGTGGCTGCCATCTCCAGGTTGAGGCAGGTCTTAATCATCCCTCGGAGAAGGCGAACATCCCGCTCCTGAATGTGCCTTCGATCCTCTCGCAGATGGACCGTAATCTGGTCCGCACCTGCCAGCTCCACCATCAGAGCAGCCACCACCGGGTCCGGCTCTTGGGCCTTTCGCGCCTGCCGGATCGTGGCAATATGGTCCACATTGATTCCTAGTCTCATCATGCGCCCTTCCTCTCCTTTCCTTCCCAGATTGGCATCCGCAATCCCTTCCCAAGGCCGATCAAGACCGATCCTCCCCGGGCTCACCCTGAGGCAGCCGCCGGGGGCTAATGATCCATCCCAATCTGCTGCTCAACAATCCTGGCAACCTTCTGGGCGAATTGGGCGATCCTCTCCTGGTCTGACCCCTCCACCATGACCCTGGCCAGGGGCTCGGTCCCGGAATAGCGAAAGACGATCCTCCCCTTCTTATCGAGTTTCTCCTCGATCTCCTGGAGGCAGGTCTGAAGCTCGGGCATGGCAGCGAGGTCCCTCTTCTCCCTCACCTTCACATCGAGGCAGACCTGGGGAAAGGGATGAAAGCAGGCCGCCAGCCCTGAGAGCCTGCTTCCCGAGCGCCGCATGGTGCTCAGTACCTGCAGCGCGGTGATGAGGCCATCTCCGGAGATGTGATGGTCCATGAAGATCACATGTCCCGATTTCTCCCCTCCCAGGTTATAACCTCCCTTCAACATCTCCTCCAACACATAGCGGTCGCCCACGGCGGTGCGCACCACTCTTCCTCCCTTGGCAGCCAGGGCGGCATCGATTCCAAAGTTGGAGAGCACCGTGGTCACTAAGGTATTGTTCTTTAACCCTCCCTGGTCCAGCATCTCCAGGGCAGAGAAGGTCATCACCTGGTCCCCATCGACCAGCCGCCCCTCCTCATCGACGAAGAGGGCCCGGTCCCCATCCCCGTCGTGTGCCACCCCGAGATTTGCCTTGCTACTGATCACCGCCTCCTGCATTGCCTCCGGATGCACCGATCCACAAGCTAAATTGATATTGATGCCGTCCGGCTGGTTGTTGAGGGCGACGACCTCCGCGCCAAATTCCTTGAAGACCCGGGGAGAGATATGATAGGTGGCCCCGTTGGCACAATCCACCACAATCTTTAACCCCTCCAGGGTGAGGTTCTTGGGAAAGGTGGACTTGGCAAACTCCATGTAACGGCCAGAGGCATCCACGATGCGAAAGGCCTTCCCCACCTCCGCCCCAGAGATCCGATAGGAATTCAGCCTGCCCGAAAAGATGAGATCTTCGATCTTCATCTCCAGTTCGTCGGACAGCTTCAATCCATCACGGGAAAAGAACTTGATCCCGTTGTCCTGATAAGGGTTGTGAGAGGCGGAGATCACCACCCCGGCGTCCGCCCGCAGGCTGCGGGTGATGAAGGAGATGCCCGGGGTGGGCAGGGGGCCCACCAGCAAGACATCCACTCCCATGGAGCAGATCCCTGAGGTAAGAGCACTCTCCAGCATGTAGCCCGAAAGGCGGGTATCCTTTCCGATCACGATGGAATGCCGCCGTCCCTTATTCTTGAAAAGCAGGGCAATGGCCTTGCCTAATTTCATCGCCATCTCCGGGGTAATGGGCTCCTGATTGGCAATCCCCCTCACCCCGTCCGTTCCGAACAGTCTGCGCTTCTCCTCTGCCAAGATTCCTCCTCCCTTCACTCTTCTCTTTTGGCGATCTCCACCGTGACCATCACCCGGGCCGTCTCCTCTTCCCCCCAGGAGATTTGGCTGCCCGGGGATTCCAGGTAGACGAGATGACGGAAGGTCTCTCTCTTTCCCTCCAGAGAGATCGACTCGGTAAAAATGCGATCGAGCTCCCGCAGTGCCCGGTGGGGACCTTTCACTTTGATGCTGGCAGGAGAGACATTGGCCCGCCTCAGGTAAAACCCCTGGGGGAGAGATCCTTCCATATGAGGCGCGATGGACAACTCCTTTTCGACCAGCCGTTCCAAGACCAGGTGAATGGTGGCAGGGGTAACCCCCAGCACCTCGATTCCCCGGGGGGCGCTGATCTGTTTGGAATCGATGTGAATGTAGTTGTTCCCGCCACGCAGCCTGGAAACCTCATCGCCCTGAGGAAGGTCGATCTGGCTGGGGACGAAGCCAGAAACCAGGCTCTTGGCCCCCCTGATCTTCACTGAAACCAAATCCTCGGGATCATTGACCACCACCATCTGCGGAGGGATGTTCTTGAATTCGATCGGGGCGCGCATCACCATCACCACCTTCTCCTCCCGCAGGACCACAAACCAGAGAATGAAGGCCAGGACCAGGGAAAGGAGCTTGAGTCCCCAGTGTTCGGTGAAGGCCCGCTTCATCCCTTAATCTCCAATATGTCCCCCAATCGCTTCCTCAAGGCCACGGAATCGAGATCCCTCTCGATCTTCCCCTCGTGGGCAACCGAGATGGTCCCAGTCTCCTCGGAGACCACAATGACCACTGCGTCCGTCTCCTCGGTGATTCCGATCGCGGCCCGGTGCCGGGTGCCAAAATCCCTGGACGCCTCCGGGCTCAAGCTCAAGGGCAGGAAGCAGGAGGCGGCCACGATCCTCCCATTATTGATAATCACTGCCCCATCGTGCAGGGGGGAGTAAGGGAAGAAGATCGACTCCAATAGCCTCCGGGAAATCAGGGAATCCAGGTTGACCCCGGGCTCAATGTAGCCATCGAGCTTGGTCTCCCGCTCCAGGACGATAATGGCCCCTGACCGCTTGGAGGCCAAGGAGACTGCCGATCGCGCCAGCTCATCGATCATGTGCGCCTCCCCCCGCCGGGAGAAGACACGCAGGAAATTCATCTTTCCCACACCGGCCAGCACCCTTCGCAGCTCTGGCTGGAAGATGATGATCATCAGCAGCACCCAGGCCCCCAGCAGATTCTGCAGGACCCAATTCACGGTCAACAGGCCGATCTGTAGGGCGGCATGGGAAGCCAGGTAGAGGACGGCCAGGACCACCAGGATCTGGGCAGCCCTGGTGCCCCGGAAGATGAGCAGCAACTGATAGATGCAAAAAGCAACGATCAGGATGTCGAGGGCGTCGATCCAGTGGAAATTGGAGAGGGCGGAGACCATTCAGGCACCCCCGTCCCGCAGCGCATCGATCATTCCCGCTATCCTCTTCATCTCCTTGACATCGTGCACTCGCACGATGGAAGCCCCCTGCCAGATGGCCCAGGCCACCACGGCCGCAGTGCCCTCCAGACGTTCCTCCAGCGGGAGATCCAGCACCTTCCCAATGAAGGACTTGCGGGAAGGCCCGATCAGGATCGGCTTTCCCAGGCATTTAAACTCCCGCAGCCGTCGGAGGAGGGTCAGGTTGTGGTCCAAGTTCTTGCCAAAGCCCAAACCCGGATCGATGAGGATGCCCTCCGGCCTCACCCCGGCCGACTCTGCCAGGGCAATCCCCTCCTGCAGATAGTCGAAGACCTCTCCCATCAGGCAATGATAATGAGGGCTCTTCTGCATGGTCTTGGAGGTCCCCTTCATGTGCATGAGGACCAATCCTGCCCCGGCCCGGGCAACCACCTCGGCCAAGGAAGGATCGAACCTGAGCCCGCTGATGTCGTTGATCAGGCTCGCCCCTTCCTTTAGGACGACCCGGGCCACCTCGGCCTTGCAGGTATCGACGGAGATCGGAATCCCGGCCTTCGCCAGGAAACGGAGGGGCGTCAGGATGCGGCCCAACTCCTCCTCCGCGGAAAGCGGCTCTGCCCCGGGACGGCTGGATTCCCCCCCAATATCGAGGAGATCTGCGCCCTCCTCGATCAGACGATGTCCGTGGTCGACCGCCCGCTCAGGGCTCAGAAATCGCCCGCCATCGGAGAAGGAATCCGGGGTGACATTCAACACCCCCATCAGCACGGTCCTCCGCCCCAGCTCCAGGGTACAGTCCCCACAGCGGAGGCGATAATCGGAGCGCAGGAGATTGTGCAACGACCTTTGCAGGCCCCCGGCAATCTCGGCCAGCGTGGGGATTGCCGAAGCCCTGGCCGTCATCTCCTCAAACTGACGACCATTGCCCAAGAGGAGGATCGTCTCCCGGCCTGAGGAGGGCCCCGCCAGACAGACCTCCATGCCCAGGGCCTGGGCCTCTCGGCGCAGCGCCTCCGCCGTCTCCCTGGTGAGTCCTTCCAGGCGCAGGCCATAGTTCTTCATCCGGAAGAGCAGATGATCCCATGCCTCATTCGCGAAGGGCATCCCCTGCATCTCCTCAGTCAAACCTGAGCCCGTCTCCAGACAGATCATGCGCAGATTACCGGTCATGGAATGGATAGCAGTTGATTTCCGCACAGGCATCGCGATCAGAATCCCCGCCGCCGACTTCGGGGCATGGGTGCGAGCTAACGATTGAATCCTTTGACATCTGAAGCTCCCTCCAGCGGGCCTGAAGGGAGCTTCAGAAGGCGAGATGAACGGTTATCTCTTGATCAGGGAAAAGGCCTCAGCCCGGGAGGCAGGCTCTCGGAGGATTCCGCGCATGGCCGAGGTGATCGAAAGAGAGCCGGGCTTCTTGACCCCCCGCATCGATATGCACAGATGTTCTGCCTCAATGACCACCAGCACCCCCTGGGGCTTGAGGTTCTTCATGATCGCATCGGCGATCTCCGTGGTCAATCTCTCCTGGAGTTGGGGGCGCCGAGTGGCCATGTCCACGACCCTTGCAATCTTGCTGAAGCCGGTGATCCTCTCCTTGGAAGGGATGTAAGCGACATGCGCCTTGCCGAAGAAGGGAAGGAGATGATGCTCGCAGAAGGAATAAATCGGGATGTCCTTGACGATGATCATCTCGTCGTGGTTCTCAGTGTGAAAGACGATCAACTCCTCCTCGTAGGAATGGTGCAGGCCCGCGAAGATCTCCTCATACATGTCGGCGACCCGTGTTGGGGTCTGCCTGAGGCCTTCCCGATCCGGATCCTCCCCGATCGCCTCCAGGATCATCCTGACCGCTTTCTCAATCTTCCCCTTATCCATGCTGCGGGACTGGCTCCAGCTTGATCACCTGGGCCTCTCCGGGTCCAGGCGCAGCGGCGGCGGACTTCTCCGGGGTCCCGTTCAAGATCTGCTCGATCTCCGCCCCATCCAGGACCTCGCGCTCCAATAGGGCGGAGGCCAGCTGGTGAAGGGTCGAGATGCGGGACTGAATGATGCTCTTCGCCCGTTCATAATTCTCCATCACCAGACGCCGCACCTCCTGGTCAATCTCGATGGCGGTTTGCTCCGAGTAATCCTGGTGCTGGGCGATCTCCCTGCCCAGGAAGATCATCTCCTCCCGCTTGCCGAAGGTCAGGGGACCCAGCTTGTCGCTCATTCCCCACTCGCACACCATCTTGCGGGCCAGCTCGGTAGCGCGCTCGATATCATTCCCGGCCCCGGTGGTAATGGAATCCAATACCAATTCCTCCGCCACCCTTCCCCCCATCATGATCCCGATCTCATTCAGGAGGTACTCCTTGGGATAGTTGTGCTTCTCGTCAATGGGGAGTTGCTGGGTAACGCCCAGGGCCCTGCCCCGCGGGATGATGGTCACCTTGTGGATCGGGTCGGTTCCCGGCAGCAGCTTGGCCACCAGGGCATGCCCGGCCTCATGGTAGGCGGTGGCCCTCTTCTCCTGGTCGCTGATGATCATGCTCTTTCTTTCCACGCCCAGGAGGACCTTGTCCTTCGCGCTCTCGAAGTCCTCCATCTCCACCTTTTTCTTGTTCTGCCGGGCGGCCAGGAGGGCCGCCTCATTGATCAGGTTGGCCAGATCCGCGCCCGAGAAGCCAGGGGTCCCCCGCGCCAGCACCTGGATATCCACATCTTCCGCCAGAGAAACCTTCTGGGCGTGAACCCGGAGGATCCCCTCCCTCCCCTTCACATCCGGCCTGACCACGACCACCTGGCGGTCGAAGCGGCCAGGCCGCAGCAATGCCGGATCCAGCACATCGGGACGGTTGGTGGCGGCGATCAGGATGACCCCCTCATTGGACTCGAAGCCGTCCATCTCCACCAGGAGCTGATTCAGGGTCTGCTCCCGCTCATCGTGGCCGCCACCCAGGCCGGCGCCGCGATGCCTCCCCACGGCGTCGATCTCATCCATGAAGATGATGCAGGGGGCGTGTTTCTTGCCCTGTTCGAAGAGATCCCGGACCCGCGAGGCCCCCACCCCGACGAACATCTCCACGAAATCGGAGCCACTGATAGAGAAGAAGGGGACACTCGCCTCGCCGGCGATCGCTCGGGCGAGAAGGGTCTTGCCGGTTCCGGGAGGGCCCATCAACAGAACGCCCTTGGGGATGCGGCCTCCCAGCTTCTGGAACTTCTGGGGGCTTTTCAAGAACTCGATGATCTCCTGCAGCTCCTCCTTCGCCTCATCCACCCCCGCCACATCGGCGAAGGTCACCTTGTTCTGCTTCTCCGACAGCAGTCGGGCCCGGCTTTTCCCGAAGGAGAGGGCCTTGGCGCCCCCGCCCTGCATCTGACGCATGAAGAAGATCCAAACCCCGATGAAGAGGACCATCGGCAGCCAGGAAAGGAGGGCATTCATGTACCAGGGATTGGAATCGGCTGGCTTCACCGTAATGCGCACTCCTTTGGCCCGGAGGGTCGGGATCAGTTGTGGATCCTCCGCGCTATAGGTCTTGAAGGCGCTCCCATCGGTCATCTTTCCCCGAAAATCCGACCCCTTGATCGTGACCTCGGAGATCTCACCCTTCTCCACCTTGACCATGAAGTCAGAGAAGATCAGCTCCTTCTCTGGGGCTTGACCCTGGTTGAAGATGTTGAAGACCAGGATCATGACCAGACCGATCACTAACCACAAGGCGACATTTTTCAGCAATGGATTCAAATTGACTCCCCCCTGATAAAGAAAGACAACCCCATCTGTTTCTTATACCACCAAGAGAGGAAGAAATCAAGAAAAACCTTGACCAAGAGGGGAATGGAAGCCCCGTGGACAAGCTGGGGGAGCTTCGCCTGCCAGGATCGCTTCATCCGGTGGGTGTGGCGAGGACCGCGATATAAGGCAGGTTGCGATATCTCTGGCCGAAGTCCAGACCGTAGCCGACCACAAAGGCATTGGGCACGGTGAAGCCGATATAGTCGATAAAGACTTCCACCTCCCTGCGGGAGGGCTTGTCCAGGAGGGCACAGATCCTGAGGCTCGCTGGCCTTTGCGTCAGGAGGTTTTCTTTCAGGCAGGCGAGGGTGCGGCCGGTATCCACGATGTCCTCGATGATTAAGACATCCCTTCCTTCGATGCCCTGGCTGAGGTCCAAACGAAACTTCACCACCCCGGAGGAGGTGGTCTTGTCCCCATAGCTGGAGACGGCCACGAAATCGGAGACCAAGGGGAGATCGATCTGGCGGGAGAGATCAGACCAGAAGATAGTGGCTCCCTTGAGGATGCAGACCAGGACTAGGTCCTTTCCCGCATAGTCAGAGGTGATCTGCTGCGCCAGCTCCCTGACCCTCCGGGCGATCTCCTCTTTGCTGATCAAGACCTCTTTGATCTGACCCTCAGCCATCCTCATCCCGGATCACCTCCGCTGCCAGGACTTTTTGGGTCTCCTCTCTTACGCGATACCGCTCATCGATCCGAAAGCCGATCACCCAGGCGATCTCAGCCCCGAAGACCAGAAGGGGGATTTCTTCCCTTTCGCCGCGGGATACCTTAGCATCAATGAGAAATTCCTTCAACTTCTTTTTCCCCCCCATCCCCAAGGGGTAAAAATAATCCCCAGACCTCCGATTGCGAACGAGGAGCGGGGGGCGAGCCCTGTCCGCATCGAAGAAGACCCGATAAGGAGTAGACTCCTCCAGATGGACCTCCTGCCGCCTCAGGATCTCCATCTTGATCCTCAGGGCCGCCTCCGGCACCTGGACTTCCCCCTTGATGGGCAAGGGGTGTTCCCAGGCGCGGAAAGGGGACCTTTTTCTGGTCCCAAGAAGCAGGCGATCGTAGTCCTTGAAGGCCTCCATCCCGCCGGGCAGCGTGAGCCGGGAGCCGCTCTGGGCCAGGAGCAGTTCCTGGAGGGAGAAGATATGGCGGTGGCTCAGATGGGGATAGGAGGGGGCCGCCATTCGAGCGGTCGCCATAAGGATCCGCCTCTGGAGTGCGATCGGCTCCTGCAGGAGGCCAGGGATGGAGAGGGCGACCTGCCCCTCTTCCTGCTCCAGCAAGATCGAGGAGAGGCGGGCAGAGGTGAGGGATTCCAGCAGGTCCTCCTCCTCACCGAGGATGGAGGCAATAGCGGCCAGGGTCTCTGACAACTGGGGATTGTACTCCTGACGCAGCAGGGGCAGGAGATGAAGCCGAATCCGATTTCGTAGATAAGCGACCTTCAGATTGCTAGAATCGCTGACGAAGGGGATCTGGTTCGCCTGGGCATACCCTTCGATCTCTTCCCGGATGGTCTCGATCAGGGGCCGGATGAAGCGGCCCTCCCGCACCGGAGGAATGCCTCGCAGGCCAGGCCTTCCTGCCCCCCGGAGGAGATTGAGCAGAACCGTCTCTGCCTGATCATCCCGGGTATGGCCCAGGGCGATCTTTGAGGCGCCCACCTCTTTGGCTACCTCTTTTAGGAAGGCGTATCGAATCTGCCGTGCTGTCTCCTGCAAGGAGTCTGACTTCCCTCTTCTGACCCCTTTTACTGAAACCGAGCGAATAGTGGTCTCAACTCCGAGCTGACAGGCATAATCCCGGACGAAGTCCGCATCCCTTTGGGATTCCTCGCCGCGGAGCATGTGATTCAAATGGGCCACATGCAGGGAATAACCCTGGCGCTCTGAAAAGCGGTGGAGGAGGTGAAGGAGGACCGTGGAATCGATGCCCCCGGAGGCCGCCACCACCACCTTCTCTCCAGGATGGAGCATCTGATATTGCCTGATAGTCTGGCCGACCTTCGGGGAGATGTCTGGCTTGGCCTTCAAAATCCGACTCCTGTCGGGAAAAGGGATTGTAAAAATCAGACGATGGGGTATCTTAGCATTGCCCGGAAAAGGATACAACCCTCTTGATTGCTCCACTCTTGCAGATTTATCGCGCGGGCCGGAAGGAGGCAAATTTATGGAACCGAGGGACATCACCATTGAGGTCACGGAGATCCGGGGAGGCGGCCGCTGTAGCTACGGCCTAAAGGTAGGAAACCGCTTCCAAGCACGAGAGGAGGGGGCGGATTTCTGCGTCTGGGCCCATCAGGCCCTTTTCCCCTTCATCACCGCCCTCAAGTTCGGCGGCGCCCTGCCCTGGGAAGAGGATCCGGAGGTCGCCTACGCCTGCTGCCCCGACCCCCACAACACCGTAGTCTTCAAGCTCACGAGGAAATAAGTAGGATCGAGCCGCTGAAGGCAGCCAAGAACCAATTGACATCGTATGAGAGCCTGTTGCGCGAATGCCCGTATTGATGCTTGAAATTTGCAGATCCGGGGTAGCGGTGCCGTTATTGATGGCCTGATCACGGAGAAGGGGGAAAGAAAGCCTTC
>Ga0315289_10001150_pt1 | contig 41339 bp, 53 predicted proteins | sample YL17G11_40_MG_FD_203452 | JGI IMG/M metagenome (GOLD analysis project Ga0315289, IMG submission 203452) | Sediment microbial communities from Yellowstone Lake, YNP, Wyoming, USA - YL17G11_40 | ecosystem: Environmental > Aquatic > Freshwater > Lake > Sediment | place: USA: Wyoming | collected... | reverse complement strand
CACTTTAACCCTTTCAACTCCGTGCCGTCCGATAGAGTTCCTGATAAAAATTTCCTTAAAGCCGTTAAAAGCGTTGAAATATTATCACCATCAATGTTCATCAAAGAAACAAGAATATCTTCTCTGGGGACACGATGACGAAGGCATAAAGAAATCATTCTTCCTAATCTGTTATGTGGGTAATCAGCATTGGCTTTTTGAACAGTTTCATCAACAAATTTATGATCAACACCACTGGACACAGCCAGGGCACATAAATTACGAGCAGCCTTATTACAAATTTTGAGCTCATCAGCTTTATACTTGGCGTTGGTATGTATCCAAAGAACAACCGGGAATTCATTATTCTTATCATCCGGTAAATAAGAAAAATGAATATAGAATTTCTTACCCTCTTTTTTTATGATTCTGGTAGGACCATTATTGAAAACGGTAGGAAGTTTTATATCCCGAGCAACAATCTTCGATGATTTTTCAGAGGTGCCAACAGTCATTACCTGATTATCCCTTGACCCATCGCGATACACTGTCACACCTTTGCAGCCTGATTCATAAGCCATTTTAAAAGACTCTTCAACATCTGCAACGGTAGCACTCTTCTTAAAATTGATTGTCTTAGATACAGCATTATCAGTGTATTTCTGAAAACTAGCCTGTATATCGATATGGGTCTTCGGATTGATATCATGCGTGGTCACAAATACTTTTCGTACCCAATCAGGAATCTCTTTTATATCCGTGAGACTGCCACTCTTCATAACCTGTTTCATCAACTCTTCAGAATAAAAACCTTCCTCTTTAGCAACCTTCAAAAAGCCCGGGTGAACTTCCAGAAACTTTCTACCATCAAGAACATTCTTTTCATAAACAAGTGAAAAGAGAGGCTCAATCCCTGAAGAGCAACTAGCAATCATACTCAAGGTGCCGGTAGGAGCTATGGTCGTAATGGTAGCATTACGCATATCGATACGGCCATCATATATGGAGCCTTTAAAATTGGGAAAAACTCCACGCTCTTTAGCCAAGCGATGGCTCTCTTCACGCCCAATGGTCTGAACAAATTTCATCAATTTATCAGCAAGCTCCAAAGCTTTTAAAGAGTTGTACGGTATTTTCATTTTTATCAGAGCATCCGCAAAGCCCATTATCCCGAGACCAATCTTCCTATTACCCTTTGTCATTTTCTCAATGCTGGGTAAAGGGTATTTATTAAGATCAATTACATTATCAAGAAAGCGAACGGCTTGACAAATGGTTGCGTCCAAACGAACCCAATTCAACTCATTATTATCATCTATCATTTGTAAAATATTTATACTGCCAAGATTGCAAGATTCGTAGGGGAGTAGAGGCTGCTCACCACAGTTATGTACCTTAAGGCCATTAACAAAGGCCCAGTGGGTTTTAGGTTCAGAAAAATCATACACAAAATCTTCCCCAAGGCTGTTTAAAGAAACTACAGTTGGATGAAGTCTTCTACCCTTATTCTGAACTATAACTCCGGCCAATTTAGTTTGCTTATAGGCTTGAATAAATCCTATTTTTTCCACAAAAATAACAATATCATCTGAAGTAATATTTAAGTCATAACTTTCTTTACAATTATAAACACCATTAGAGAATCTTACCTCATGTTCTTCGTTCGTTGTCACATAACTTTTAATGCCTAAAGCCATTAAAATAATTTGCAACTGATTAATTAATTCTGGGCAGGTAGATTTAAAAGTAACTCTCCCCCCATTTGATAAAACAGACCCGTTTGCAGAAAATAGGCCCCTTAAAAAAAATGACATTTGAGATGGGGGTAATTGTAAAATGGAATCGGGTAAAAATCTTGAGGGTAATGAAACCTCGGGAAACTGTAAATCTTTACACTTCTTCGCAAAATTGGGGGATATTAACCTTTTATCATACCGATTTGCTTCTTCAAGAGTCTCACCTATTTCATGAAAAACAGCCTCAACATCAGCATCATTTTCACCTATATAAACATATTTATAACGTTTGCTCGCTTTATGAAAATTAGCATCACCAAAAGTAAAGCCAAGGCATAACAGCTCATTATCTGAAAAATTAACAGGGGTGCCAACCCAATCACTACCGGGCATCCGAGTTATTCTCATCCCAAGGCTTTGTTCAAGAGTTACTTCCCCTATTTCATCACCATAAGTAGCCTCAACCCTATGATCGCCAGTTGCTTTTAAAGTTAAACCATTAGACAATTTCATCTCATAAACAGATTTAACCCCGGAACAAAAAACATGACTCATGGACCACTCAGAACCATTCCATATTTCAACGTCTTTATCTTTTAATTTTTCTATAGCCACTAAACCCTGCTTCGTAAGCATTAAACTGCTTCCATGAAGGCAGGGGTTGGTACTCTCTATAGGACCTATGTGGGGAGTCGGATTTTTATCATTAATCTTGTCAATAAAAACCACTCCGGGCTCACCATTCTTCCAGGCACATTTTATAATCTTCTCAAAAACATCAGCAGCTTTCAAAGAAGAAACAGCCTGACCATTCCGGGGGTTACGAAGATGATACTCTCTATCATGTTTCAGGGCCTTCATGAACTCATCAGTGAGAGCTATGGAGATATTAAAATTTGCAAACACCCCATCTTTCTCTTTAATGCTAATGAAGTCCAAAATATCTGGGTGGTCACAGCGTAAAAGTCCCATGTTTGCACCGCGGCGGGTGCCCCCTTGCTTGACTGTTTCAGTAGCAATATCAAAGACCCTCATAAACGATATAGGTCCAGATGAGACACCCTTGGTAGACCTCACATGATCATTCGCCGGCCGGAGCCTCGAGAACGAGAATCCAGTCCCACCACCACTTTTATGAATCAGAGCTGTATTCTTTACAGCTTCAAAAATTTCCTCCATAGAATCCCCAACGGGGAGCACGAAACATGCAGAAAGTTGTTGTAGCTCACGACCAGCATTCATAAGAGTGGGAGAATTAGGAAGGAATTCCATATTGGTCATCATACTGTAGAAAATTTCGGTCCATCTTTCAGAATCCTTTTCTACAGAAGCAATATTAGAAGCAACACGAAAAAATAAGTCCTCAGGTTCTTCTATCACTTCACCTTCATCATTTTTCTTAAGATATCTCAGAGCCAAAACTTTTCGGGCGTTGTCGGTCAAATTTACTTTTTTAGACAGCAGACGTTTTTTTAGCATGTTTAATTCTATCCAATTTTATTGTGTTTTATTCTATATACCGAAGTGAATTATATTCCCGGTCATTAGAGCAACTTCTTTTTCATCGACTAGTTTCCGGTCAAGTATATTTTGGAGTATTAGTAGAATATTAGGAAGATATTCAATCTTTTCCTTGACTGTTGCCATACGGGACGACATTTCTTTTTCATAAGTACCTCGTATTGAGTTACTAACAGAATCACCCGCCAAAATAGTTATTTCATTAAAATCATTTTCCCGGATATTAAAATATTGGAATCCAAAATAAGGCACCTTAAATGCCTCAAATGTAAGTACTTTCTTCTTTCCAATAAGTTCCTTCATCTCTCCGACCGATAAATTCATAAAATCTTTTTTTGCTTTATCGGCTGTTATAGGGGAAGCAAAGAACCCACCCTCATCCAATGGGTACCTAAAAACTCCCAAAAGGCGCTCTGGTGTAGAGTAATCAATGATACCATATTGAAGCTTACCATCCCCATCGAGTCCTTTAAAAAATTCAATCCGGGGAGGCATTACAAAATGAAATTCAAAAGTGCAGATTTTAAACTGGTAGGTTAAATCCTTAAACTCTAAATCGATTAGCTCGGTTCTATCAAAACGTATTGTTTGATACCAACCACGAAAACGGTCACCCAAAGTAAATTTTAAATGATCTGCCCCGGGGATGTCTTCAAGATATTCGGTCTCCATTCAATAGTCTCCTATTTTATTATTGCCTACGCGAACGAAAAGATAAACTTATATAATAACATTTTTTTAACAGATGAGGTCCGGAGACCCACCTCAAGAGCAACAACTCGCTCAAGAACCTGGGCTATACCCTGGAGACCGAACGACATTACACGTGGTAAGTATTTAGACTTTATTAAAGCAGTGGGTATATTCAGAATTGAAGACATGCTTTCCGGCGTCATCTTTTCAGCATGAAGTAATAGAATCCGGTACATCTTCTCAAAATAATGACCCAGGAAGAACACCAAACCATCTAAATCATCACTATTCTTCAGATATAACTCCAAGGTGGTTAAAGCCTTGGGAATATCCTTCCGGAGCAAAGAATCTAAAATATCATAATTTGAGGTTATAACCGAAAAACTAACCACCTTCTCCACATCCGCCGGCAGGATAGATTTGGTCTGTTCTTTATAAAGCATCAATTTCTCGAGCTCCCTATATAGTAAAGCCATATCAGGGCCGACCTTTTTATATAAGGTGGTTTCAGCATCATCCACGAACAAATAACCCTTCTCAGATGCCTTTGTAACGAGCCAGGATGGGTATTCAGCGGTATATTCTGCCATCTTTGAACATTGTACTGGCAAACACATACCTGCTATATCAGTCAATGCCGTGGTCTTTAAATTGGCATCTGGAGATAGAACAATAAAAAGATGGCCTTTATATTTAAGGATGATATCCTTAAAACCCTTAGTATTCATCTCATCATAGTAATAGAGGACTACAAATTGATCCTCATCAAACAAACTTGATGAGTAAAGGGTTCTTTGAGCTTCCTCTTCCTCACCTGGATAGTAAAAAAATGGATTATAATCAGGCTTAATGGCTGCCCGGATGAAGGTATCCTTCAGGTATGATTCTTCCCCATACAGAACAAATTTTTTATTCCGTTTGTACTGGAGCTCTTTTAATGCTTCATTATATCTCATGCTTTAAAAATATTCCAAACCTTAATAAGGGTGGATTTTAAGGCCAGGTTTAAGTTAATATTTAAATAGGAGTTGACCTTCACCTGAGTGAGGCTGTTTAAAGCTACTATCAAAACCTTGACTGGGTGGACAGACATTTTGGTTAAATCGGTTCGGCGATCAGAATTTACTATTGTCTCCAGATTCTGTTTAAGAATCAATAAATCCGTCATTACCAATACCAACATATCAATAAAAATAGGTAAATCCGGCCGTGGAACCTTATCAACGAAATCCAGTACAGATAATAAATCTTTCCCGAAAAGCTGTGGGAGAAATTCAAAAATCATATCCCGGTACTTCAAATAAAGGCCGGCATTGGAAAAAATATCCACGGATGAACCAGCCCCAATCCAACCTATAATACGGGCCTGGGGGAGATCAAAACCCATCCTCTGCCATAAAATATTAACGATATCATCCTGACTCAAAGCTTCAAACTGAAATTTAATACACCGGGATCTTACTGTAGGAAGAACAGACTTTAACCTGGACGTGATCAGAAAGAAAATGAAATGCGACTCTTCGAGGGTCTTTAATAACCGGTTGGCGGCCTCCATAGAAATAATATCCACATTATCAATCACAACCACCTTTGTATCCGAACATAAAGGTGCTCGAGATACAAAATCAATAAGGCCATCAACATCCGCTACCAGGATTTTACCTGCAGTACCGAGGGTCAGGAAATCGGGATGACCATTATCAAAATTTTCACAATTCTTACAACGACAATCATCTTCCTTTGATCCAATACATAGAATATAACGTGCCAAATTATAGGCTATGGTACGTTTCCCTATACTCGGGGGACCATAAAACAGATAGGTCTGAGGAACCGCTGCTATTTTAGACAGTTTATCTTTTATACCATCGTGGCCTATAATTTTTGAAAATTTCATAATAAACCGTTCAACCTGATTACAAGCTCACTACAAATATCACGATATTTTTCCCCTGATCCACTACCAAAGCAGGGAAATAGGTGACCACAAGGCCATATGCAACAGCACATTCCTTTAAATATGCAGGATCCATTTTATTTCGGAGCTCCTGCAACTCCTGTAAAGTAAGGTCTCTCATAGAGACAACAATCCCCATGGGTTATTTATGTTAAAAAACAACCAAGGATATAATGGTTTATGAGGGACTTTGGGTTTGTTCTATTTTATTCGGATTTTAATCCTCTCTTTTAAAAAGGACCATAAAGCATAAAAATTTTTATCGCATTCTCCCTGACAATCAACGACCCTGCCTGAACGGGGAATATAGCCGTCCGAGTACTCGCCGTTTGTTTCATCACTCAAAGAACATGAAAAAAATCTGAATGCTCTTCAACCAAGTTACAGGGACGGAACCCCGTAACTACCTGCAAATAGGCTACTTACCATCTTCATTACATGGAAAATCAATTACTTCAGCATTAAAAAATCTATTGTTTTATTTGGTTGTTGAACACTTTTATAAGTCCACTGATTTAAGTGCTCTTTCGGTCTTCTCTGCCCACTTGGGACCAGGCGGGCATCGACTGTGACATTTCTACCCCGGCATGCACCGGAGGGCTGTATCCATTAATCAGCAAATCAGCTTATAGTACTCTCTGAAACGGCTTGTCTTATAGACCCTGCAGAACCGTTATCTTAATGCAAAGGGACTTAACGGTAGGTGACCATGATTTCACTGTCTGCCAGGAGCTATAAGGCTCTCTAACCCCTATCAGATTGCCCCGATGTAGTATCCTGAACATATGCTGGTATGATCAGGTCCTCACTCTAAAAGCACTCGCTGTAGGTTTTGCCCAGATATCCTCTATAAGCCGGCAACCTCCTTTCTCTAAATAGGATCTACATTCATTTTTTCTATGTTTTTCTTCCAACGGTCAAGATAGCTGGAGGCCTGATTGGATTTATCCTTCAGAATCTTCCATTCTACGGAGAACATATCCATCCAAACAACCATATCTGACATACCCATTAATTTCTGAGGTATGACTTGTACTGGATCAATATTAATTTTTCGTTTAGCATAGTACGAAAACAGTACTTTATCAGTGGATGAAACCATGGTTTCAACATATTTTTCAACATCTTCCTTGGTCTGGAGGGATTGAAGGGTTCCAATCTTATATTCTTTTCCCAGACAAAACCTCATAAACGATATGAAGGCTGATATTGATAACTTATCAGGACTGGCTATTGTTATCACGGGCATATTAATTACTCCTCTCTGATTCATTATAGTCGGACTCATTATTTTTATAAAGGAAATCTTTTTCTGACCTTCCTCAAGCTTCCCCTACTTACCATCTTCATTACATGGATAATTAATTACTCCAGCATTAAAAGAAAGAATAAAACAAAAGAAGAAGAAAGAATAAAAAATAAATAAGTTTATAAAAACTACTGAAACGACAATAATAAAACAAGGCCGAAACAAAGGAGTTTAAATGGGTGATGCAGAATTTGAAAATTTTTTAAATGATGGTAGTGGTAAAGATAATGATTGTCCAAAAAAATTGTTGTTTGAAATTTTAAAACTGAAAATTGATAACACAACAGACCTGATAGAGGTATTTTCAAAACTACCTCAGGATAATGATTTTTATCGAGGACTTCTGATAGATACTATCCAGGTGTCAAAAAATGCTTTTGAGCAGTTGGATTATTTGACATCCATGCTGATAGATGAATTAAATGACGGTTTAGAAGATGAGGAATGAATGGAAAATACTGAAGACATAGTCAAAAAGCTTTTGGAAGCTGACAAAGCTTATTATAACACTGGCCTACCCATCATGGAGGACCAGGAGTATGACGCCCTCCGGGCAACCCTTAAAGCTCAAGATCCCAACCACCCTTATTTTGAAAAGGTTGGAGAAAAACCTGCATCTTTATGGGAAAAGGCTTCACATGAAATACCTATGGGGAGCCTTGAAAAAGTTCATACTGAGGAAGACTTCAGAAAATGGGCTGCGAAACATCCAAAAGGCACAAATTACATAATTCAGCCAAAAATGGATGGTCTCAGTCTAAGCCAGAGGTATGATAGTGGGGTCTTTGCCCAAGCTATTACCCGCGGGGACGGTATTACTGGGGAAGATATATCTCCAAATGTTCGAAAAATGGTTGGATTTAATGAAAGACCACTTCCAGTCCTGGCAGAGTTTGGTGTTAAAACCGACTTCTCAACCCGGTGCGAAATTATTCTTCAAAAGACCGAATTAGGTAGAATCAATAGTGCCGTGCCAGAGCCTTATAAGAATTGCAGGAATGCCGCCGCGGGAATAACCCGTAGATTAGATGGTAAATTCTGCAAGTATCTCTCACTTTACTACTATGATGTTTTGACTGAAGATTCTTTGATGAATGAGGATGAAAAAATAGAGTTTTTAAGGCGTTTAGGCTTCAATTCAGTGCCATACTCTTTGGGCGATATTGATAAAATGGTTGCTATTTATAACAAATTCAAAGGGGGTCGTGATAAACTTCCCTATGGCATAGACGGTATGGTTATCAAGATTAATTCCCGCCAAACTCAGCAGGATCTTGGGGAAGTCAATGGCCGGCCAAAAGGTCAAATTGCCTGGAAATTTGACCCACCAGGTGCCGCCACCACCCTGAACCAGGTAACATGGGAGGTAGGCCGTACCGGGGTTATAACGCCTCTGGGATGGGTAGAACCAGTCGAAATCGATGGTTCTACTATTTCTAAAGTCACTTTGCATAACGTGGCCGAGATAAAGAGGCTTGGGATAGGTATCGAGGACCTGGTTACCTTAGTGAAGTGTGGGGATATCATTCCAAAAATTATGTCAGTTTTGGAACATAAAAATAAGGCTATTGAGATACCTACCAGATGCCCTACCTGTAATGAGATCCTTGTAAATGATGATATCCGTTTAATGTGTGTAAATGATTTCTGCGATGCTAAAACCTTTCAGAGAATCTTGAATTTTATCAAGGTCAATAAGATTGATAGCTTCGGGGAGTCCCTGGCAGAGAAGCTTTTTGAGTCTGGAAAATTGGTATCAATTTCGGACATTTTTAAGCTGAAAATAGAAGACATTTCCAGCATTGAGGGTTGGGGGGCAAAATCAGCTGAAACAATCATAAACAATATCAATGGCATTCGGAAAATGAACCCGACTGTTTTCCTGGCTTCCCTTGGTATACCGTCCTTGTCAACCAGCACCGCCGAAGACCTATGGAAGAAATATGGCGACCTCAATAAGGTTAGGACAGCCTCTGTTGAAGATATTTGTACTATCAAAGGTTATTCGGATATATCCGCGACCAAAATTGTAGAGGGTTTGAAAAAATTTAATGTACAAACAGACCTTTTACTCGAACATATACAGCTTCAGGAAGCAACCAACACTGGAGGAAAACTATCCGGGCAAGCTTTCTGTTTCACCGGAGAAATGATTAATACCCGATCATTCTATCAGGCTTTGGTTACCAAGCATGGTGGAAAGAATGATTCTTCAGTAACAAAAACCACAACCTACTTGGTTTGTAATGAAAATAAAGGTTCATCCAAATCCAGGAAGGCTGAGCAGTATGGGTGTAAAATTATTAATGAGAATCAATTCATGGATTTGTTGGGGGAAAGTATTCCTCATCAGCCTAAGCTGGTAACAAAATCTTTATTTGATGAGGAATAATGGAAACAGTAACTGCAACTATAAGCAAATTTATCTTTTCAAATGATACAACCTCCTTCAAGGTTATGATGACCCGGACACAGGCTGGGACACCTTTAATCATTACCGGAGAATTTGGGCCTGAAATTATTCCGGAGACTGTAGCCATATTCCATGGTAATTACATGAACCATGCAAAGTATGGTCACCAATTCAAAGCTCTTTCCTATGGAATTATTCATAATGCACAAGAACTTGCCAGTATAAAAATCTTTCTTGACAATATAGCAGACAACGTAGGTCCTGAACGTTCAGAGGCTATTATAGCATACTTTGGAAAAGAAACTCTCGACGTTATAGAGAAAAATCCAGAACGGTTAACTGAGGTACCTGGGATCGGTAAAGTGATTGCAAAAAGTATATCTGATGCCTGGCAAGAAAACCGTCAAAAATGGACTGCTGAGAGGATTATATATTCCCTTCGTGCTTTCCTCCTTTCATTAGGTCTCCGGGAACGCAGAATAAAAAGAGTTCTCAATCATTTTGGGGGTCGGGAAACCACTGCCGAGCAAGCTATTCGGGAAAACCCATACTGCCTTATAGAGCTCGATGATTTTGGATTCACTACGGTGGATTTCATAGCCAGAACATTAGGCACTTTGGAAGACAGCCCCTTGAGATTAAAGGCTTATATAATTTACCTTTTGGATTATGTGTGCCCGTCGAATGGTCACTTGTTTTTAAGTGTAATAGAAATCCTGGAATTTTGTCAAAGTTATTGCAAAGAAAATAACACAAAATTCTTGGGGATGGATATTACGGACTGGGATGTTTATCAAAAAGTAAGAGACCTTGTAGCAGAAGATAAAGTTATCTTTGAAAATAGCACAAGAGTTTATTCCAAACGTCAACATAAATTCGAAACAAAATCCGCGTCTTTATTGGTACAAATAATGGAAGAGAAATCGGATTTAATCTTCCTGAACAGAGAAAAAATTACTGAATATATAAGCACCTTTGAACATGAGCATAACTGGGTTTTGAGTGACGAGCAGAAAGAAGCTTTGTATTATTTTGGAGAGAAAAAAGTTTTTGTTATTACTGGACTCCCTGGCACTGGTAAAACAACGATACTAAAGGCTATTGTCAGCTTGGCTGTGAATATGGGGCTTTCTCTAACTTGCATGACCCCCACGGGCATATCCGCAAAGAAACTATCTGGTGTTATTCAACACGATGCTTACACTATACACCGGAGATTGGGTTTTAAAGGCAGTTCTTGGGGTTTTGATGAAGTCAATCAATACGACACCGATATAGCCATTGTTGATGAGTCAAGTATGGTAGACCAGGAAGTCTTCTTCAGACTTCTTTCAGCTTTAAAGAAGAGAACGCACCTGATATTTGTCGGGGATCATAATCAGCTACCTTCTGTTGGTGCTGGCAATGTCCTGAGAGAGTTGATAAATTGTGGCCAGGTGCCAGTGATTAAGTTGGAGAAAATTTTTCGTCAAGATGAAGCCTCGGATATTATACGTGCTTCTCACAGTATTATCCACGGTGATACCAAGTTGGAGCTCTTCAAAGACGACCCTAAAGCTGATATTTACTTCATGAGGATGAAGGATCCAGCCGATATAGAGAAATTCATAGTGGGTTTGGCTGATAAATTTAAATCGGAGCGCCGGGAATTTCAGATCATATCAGCCCGGAATGATGGGCCTCTTGGTGTAAATCCCTTAAACGATATTTTACAGGCAACCCTTAACCCACCTGCCCCCCACCTTCGGGAAATGAAGATAGCAAAATTTACCATCCGTGTAGGGGATAGAATCATAGTAAAAAAGAATGATTATGAACTCGGTATATTTAATGGTGATATTGGGAAAGTTATCAGTATGGGTGGTGGGAAGGTATTAATAAAAATCGATGATAATATGATCGAATTAGGGGCTGATGAGGTTGTTGAAAAAATCAAACTTGCTTACGGAATCACAATCCATAAATCCCAAGGTCTTGAATATGAAACCATTATTCTCCCCTTTATAAATCAATTCGGCAAGAATATGCTTCAAAGAAATTTGCTTTACACAGCAATAACCCGGGCTAAGAAAAAGGTTATTGTTATGGGGCACGGCTCAGCTATTGAAAAGTCCATTTTGAATACCAGTGTAACCAGAAGAAACACAGTACTGGGTGAGAGGATTAAAGAATGCTTGGACCAGAAGAGAAATCATTCTTCATGCGGATTGCAGTTGGAGCCTCCGGACTCTCCGGTTGCGATAGAAAACAAGGAACCCTCCTTGTCAGAGAACGAAGAGTCCTCTCTTACGGATATAACAGAAAGATTACTGGCGATGGAAAATGGGATATAAGTGCCATATATGACGCCATCTTCGGATCCCGATCGGAAGACCTGCAGGGAACAACTTTATTCAGTACCTATTTTCCTTCAGTGGATGATTTGAAATTAATTGTCTCTGTAGGAGTTTTTTATGTTAATTTCCTGGGTATAATTTCTGAAGCGGAAGCTGAAGCGGTACGTTTGATTAATGAGTTGAATTCAAAGAATATACTGTTGGAAATCATACAGTTAGAATTAAAATAAATTTTTTATTTTATTATTTCGTCATAGAAGACTATTATAAGATGAACAGTAAGGACGAATAATGGATATCGAAGAACTGAAATCAATTTACGACAAACTGGACAAAATCACGGTTCATATCGAGCCGAGAAGCATACCCAACCCACGGTATATCAGTGAGAAGATCGGGGAATGCCATGTCTGCATTGAGCAAGTGGAAAAATTTTATATCAATGCGAACAGGGAGTTGTCAATACTTCAAATTGCCATGAACAATTCGTTAGCTGCTTTCGAAATAGCCCGCAACGAGCTTATTGCCAACGATGAAGAAATAAAAAGTCTTCCCAGTGACAGAACAAAAGAAGCCAGGGCGAACACCCGTTTGACAGACAGAATCAATGAGCTTAATAACTATAAACGGGATATAACCTCTCTGGAAACTTTGATCAAAACTCTCTCTGTAAAACTGAAAAATCTTTCCAGGCTCAACGGTGATATAAGGCTGCAGATGCGGATTATGGAATCCCAAATAAAGCTTGGTACCGGGGACATCAATGACCCTACAACAAAGAATTTGATGGATGAATTGAAGAAAACTGTCCTGGGTAAAGATGTCTGGGAAGGTGTTGAAACAAGAGTTGAAGAAAGCTTGACTGTGGATCCTTCAAAACCGATCGATGCGAAGGCACTTGGTATTGAATCTGATCCTATGGACTCTTTTTTGAAAGTAGTTGAAGATGTTATTTCAACTCCAGATTCTACTTCCATGGCTTTTACGTTTAATACTCCACCAATACAAAGCACGGGTGGCACTGCCCCGGCCCTTGTAATAAATGATGTTCCAAACCTGGATCTGGACGTAAAGCCAGCATCAAGTTTTGATGACCTATTAAAAGGTTTTGAGGAAAAGCCAGATGCAAATGGAAATCTTGGTAAGTCCCCCGAACTTGTTACTTCTCAGCCGGTCATTAATACTCCTCAATTACAGGAAAATATGACCCCTCAGCAGCCTCCAAAAACATTGGAAGAGACTGTTGCGGAAGATTATGATACAGAACTTTTACCAGAGGACGATATTTTTGCCCCTGGTTCACCAGAGGCAGAAATTACTGAATCGCAATCTGTTGTAGACCTTGACAAAGTATTAGGACAAATCTCAAACCTATCGGGAGGTGAGCAAGAACAAAAAAAAGCAGAAGCCATAATACCAGAGTCAGAACCAAAAACGACTCAAAAGCAAGAACCAAAAAATCTGAATGAAATGTCTTTTAACTCGTTACTTAGTCAATTTAAGTAAACCATAAACATCAAACAAAGGATGTGCCTATGTCAGATGATGTTGCAGTATTTGGGTTTGAGAATGATGATATTAAGGCCGGTTGGGAAAAATACTCCGGTAAGAAAGGTGAAGTCCACCGTGGCGGAATCATTTTCAGCGACCCCAAGGCTATGTTTGCTGGTATCAAGTGCCACTTCCACACCAAGTATTTCCAGTGCCGCGGCGGCATCTGCTGCGAGAAACTCGGTCCTCCGAAATGGAGAGTTGGGGCGGTTCTGGTGAAGTACGGTACCGACAAGCTCGGCAACCCGAAGCAGCCCTTCAGCTACGAGATCCTTCCGTGGATGTTCGGACCGCAGACCTGGATGAAGGTCAAGAACCTGAATGCAGAGTTTGCTCTGACGACCCACGACATCAAAGTCGCCTGCACGAACGAGGATTATCAGAACCTTGATATCACTCCGTGCCAGGAATCGATATGGCAGATGAAGGAAGAGCTGAAGACGAAGATTATGAACGAAGCCAAGCCGGCTTGGGATTATGTTAAAAAAGGCCTTGCCAGCAATCTCTCTGCGGAGGAAATCAAAGACCTCCTCAACATGAGTTCAGGCGCAGCCGTCGATCCGACTTCCAAATTGGATCTCGACAAAGTCCTTTCTCAGATTTAATAATGACAATCGCAGCATTTGATCCGTCATTAGCACATTTCGGGTGGGTCCTACTTGATGAAACCAAGGAGGGGAAAGAATCTTTTCTCGATTCTGGTACATTCAAGACGGACCCAACCGATGGGTTACTTGTCCACAGACTCATCCTTCAACGGGAGCGGGTCAGGAAATTCCTCGTGGATAATAAGATCCAGTTTGTGGCTATGGAAGCTCCGTATTGGGGAGATTTCAATACGGAAATTCTATTTGCCCTGAATCAGTATATCCATGAAATGTTTCTTAACATGGATATGTTTATTTTTTATATACAACCCCAGAGTTTAAAAAAATTTGCTTGTCCCAGTTTGAAAACCAATGAGATAACAAAGCATCACATGGTACATCAGGCTAAGACTGAATTGGACAAACATGGTAGGAAATTTTCAGAACATGTGTCCGATGCTTATTTCGCCGGTAAAATGGGTCTCATTTTCCATAAATGGTATATCCAAAAAATCCTTAATGATGAAGATTTGCCGGAATACCTTAAAGAGTTATTTGCCGGAAAATATACCTTTGTAAAAGGAAAGAAAAAAGGAATCACAGAATACACCGGAATTATTTACAAAGAAAACGATCAGTTCTTTGACTATAGAAAACAAAACCGCAAAACACAAACCATAATAAATGAGGTGGCTAATGGACATAAGTAAACAAGTATCCGTCTCAGAATACTACTCAAAATTGTCAAAAGACGACCGCAAAGCGGTAAAAAATCTCAATGATAAAAAAGCACTTCAAACAATTCCTACCGGATCCTGGGTTGTCGACCGTCTGATTGGTGATGGCTCCGGGGAGTTCAAGAGTGGGGGCTTGCCCAGAGGACATATCGTTGAAGTTTATGGGGATGAGTCTTGCGGAAAAACGACTCTCGGAATCAGTGCCTGTGTTGAAGCTCAACGACTTGGACTTACCCCTGTCTGGCTCGATTATGAAAGAACCTTCCATAAAGGGTATGCTCAAAAACTCGGATTGAATTTGAGCCCGAATAAATTCATCTTCCAGGAACCCGACCATTTTGAACACGGTGTAAAGCTCCTCGGAGACGTTCTCCGTACTCACCCACCTTTGATTGTGGTCGACTCTGTTTCAGCCATGGTCCCGATGGCCTACCTGGATCTGGCCTCAGAAGACCCGGCACGTATTGGTGAGCAGGCCAGGCTTATGTCAAAGTTCCTGGGTGCTATGGGTAAGTATATTACCGAGTACAATACATGTCTTTTGTTTATCAACCAGCTCCGTGCTGCCATTAAGGGACAGTATGATCCGGGGCCTAAAGAAGAAACCAGTGGTGGAAGAGCTCTCAAGTATTACTGTTCTGTTCGTATCCAGATGATGAAGAAAGAAGTGGATTATATCGAGGAAATCAGCCGCATCACCGGTAAGAAGGAAAAGCGCCCGAATAACATCAAGGTCAAAGTGACCATCAAGAAGAATAAGATTGACAAACCTTATTACTCGGGGCCTCTTTATATACGCTTTGGTGATGGCTTTGATAACATAACGTCGATCATTGATCTGGCCGCCACCTGCAATGTAATAAAGAAGTCTGGTGCTTTCTTCAAATTCGATTCCGGAGACCAAACTTTGTTTAATGTCTCCGGCCGGGAAAACCTCAGGGACTTCCTGGATAAAAACCAGAAAATTCTGGAAACACTATCCAGCTGCGTAAAACTGAAGGTTGACGAGGAAGCAAAAGCAGAAGGCCTCAAGGACGTTGAAGAGGAAGATGCCGATAAGAACATGGATATGGATGCCGTTCTCAGTTCGGTCACGAAAAAACTTGAGGCTGATGCGGCACCAGAAGTACCAGCAGCTGAGCCGGCCGCGGAACCGGTAAAGAAGGGTAAAAAGAGTGCTAAAGGTTAAAATAAAGAATTTCCAAAGTATTTCCGATACGTCATTCGAAGTTGATGGGTTCACGGTAATCGTTGGAAAGAATAATAAAGGCAAAAGTGCCATTGTTCGAGCCATTGACGCCGCACTCAGCAATCGTCTCGGAAATAACTTTATTAAATGGGGCAAGCTTGAAACCCAGATCAAACTGGAAAAGGATGATCTGGATATCACCTGGACAAAAGGGGAGACCACCTCTTATGAAATCAAAAGGGGAGAGGAAAAGAAAAAGCCCTATACCAGTTTGAAAGGGGCTGTCCCCTCACCCATCCTGGAAGCCGGATTCAGGAAAATGCAAATAGCTGATGAGAAACTCAACCCTCTCGTTGCCCATCAATTCGAGGAGTTGTTCCTTATCAACCGGTCAGGCCCTTTTGTAACAGAAACCTTATCTACTTTGTACGATCTCAATGTTATTAACGACGCTGACAGCCTTTGTCAGAAAAAATTAAAAGCTGCGAAAGGCCTTTTAAAAACAAGACAAACAGATGCCGAGGCCGTTGCTGAAAGTATTGAAAATTTTAAAGGCCTGGATGAAGTCAAAATTCAGTTTGAATCAATAAAGCAATTACAGGCTAAAGCTGATAAACTGCAGGCTGAAATAAATGAGGTCGAAGTTCTTTCCAATCAACTAAAAAGTCAACTTGTATTAGTCAATAAATTAAAAGAAGTAAAGAAATTAAAACTTCCTGAGACTAAGAATGCCTCTGAAAAGGTAATTGAATTCCAATGGATTGTTCAAACCGTACTGCAGTATGAAAGATTGAATTCCCTGGTACAAAACTTGAAGGGTTTGACTGGAATAAAAATACCGGATACGACAACAACCAAAAATCTTATACAGGAAGTTCAAACTATTTCAACATTTACACTGCAGTATGAAAGATTGAATTCCCTGGTACAAAACTTGAAGGGTTTGACTGGAATAAAGATACCGAATATAACAAAGGCCAGTGAGCTCATTCAGGAAGTACAAACTATTTCGACAATCACGGGGGAACTGAAAACTCTTCTCCTTTCTTGTGAAAAATGCAAAAGTATTATGACAGATCTTAAAGATCTTCCTACTATCACCAGTAAACTAAAATTTGTGGAAACACAAGTTCAGACCTATACACAATTAAATCAATTGACCGATGATTTCATTACCTTGGCGACAGAAGTAAAAGAAGTAAAAAGTCAGTTTCAACAGGCTAAAACGAACCTTGAGTCCGCACAAAAAGAATTGGATGAATTCAAGGTTTGCCCATTATGTAAAAAGCCACTAACCCCGGTGCATACCCATGAGTGAGATAATTATTTTAACCGCCGGGGACGTTCATATTAGTGATGTAAATCCCCGTTCCAGAAAAGACAATTTTAAAGAAACCATCCTTGGAAAATTGGACCAGCTTCGAAGTGCTGCCAGTAAGCTTAAAGCAGATGCCGTTCTTTTAACCGGTGATATTTATAACATAAAGTTCCCGATAAAGAACAGTCACGATCTTAATCGGGAATTGATAGAACTTTTTAAAAAATTCAAGTGTCCAGTATATGCCATTCCAGGAAACCATGATTTAACTGCAGATGATTTGGAAACTCTTCCAGAGCAGCCAATCTCCGTCCTGTTCGCCAGTGGTTTTGTTAAAAATTTAAACCATGAAATTATCAGTAAAAAAGGTATTAAAGTATCCTTGGTTGGAATACCCTTTAATAAGCATTTTTCAATCGAGGCACTTCAAATACCACCCAAAGAGGACAATACAGCCCAGATTTGTTTAATGCACATCTATGCAGGCCCTCAGGCGGGAAAGCTGTTTAAAGAGCGCCTATACGGTTATAATGAGCTTTCAGTGTTGAGTCCTGATGCGTTTGTTATAGGTCATTACCATGTAGACCAAGGAATCCAATGGTTGGAGAAAAAATGCTTTATTAATCTGGGTTCAATATCCCGGGGAACTCTATCTGATGAAAATCTAGAACACAAACCAAAATTCGGTTTTATCAGGATCTCTGAAGATGGATCAATAACCGCAGAATCTATACCCCTGACAATTAAACCGGTCGAAGAAGTATTTGATCTTAAAAAAAGGGAAGAGGAAAAGAAAGAAGACCAGGATATTCAAAAATATGTTGAACACCTGGTAGCCGAAGCTACGGCTATTGAGACTAAGAAAGTAACTGTTGAAGATCATATGAAAATTTTGAACATAGAGCAGGAAGTTTACAACGAAGTCCTGGAACTTATCCGGGAAGCATCAACAATTCAGAAGAAGGTTTGAGGATGAAACTCAGTTATCACTCCTGGCGGGATTATAAGGATTGTCCCAAAAAATATTATCTGAAGCATATAAAAAAGCAGGAATCCCCTGTAGAAAGAAATGAATTTTTCACTTTGTACGGAAAGACTGTTGAGAAATTTTTTCAGTTTTTCTGCAATAACTGGCGATTTACGATGCCATACATGCCGTCTGAAGAAATCCGTTTTAAGCTGAACAAAATTTATGAGGAAATTATAGCGGTTAGTAATATTGCATGGGACGGTCAATACGTATCGGAAACCAAGGAAGGGTTATTCGAACAGGCCTGTAAAGACGTCTGTGCCATCATGGACTCCCCTAATCAGAATTATTTTCTGAATACCAAGGCCGAGTTTACCATTGAAGTAGCCACTCAGGCCGGAGTAGATATTATTGGCAGGATGGATTTCATTCACTCTGATGCAATCTCGAAATCACCGTTGATTTTTGACGGTAAAGGCACTAATAAAATTGGAAAAAATGTCAGTGAGGAACAGCTATTCTTTTATGCTCTTCTTTACTTTTTTCATTTTAAACAAATGCCGGAGTACATAGGGTTCTTCTATTACCGGTTCAATACTTACGTACCGATAGACTTTAATCTTGATATTCTCAATAAATTTAGGGCTCAGTTCTCCCTGGATATCAAAAAATTATTAAGTGACAACGAATTTAAGCCTACCCCCTGTCCCAAGGCTTGTAAATATTGCGATTATCAAACAATTTGTAGGGATTGTATCGAAGATAGGCTTAAAAGAAAACGTCCTTCAAAAGTTGAAATTTCGGAGGACGACGGCGTCCTTATTCTATAAAATTAAAACACTTGTTTACTTTTTCTGGAAAAAACACAATAACTATATAGGGGGTGATATTATGGACGAGGTACAGAGATTTACCGAAATACAGGAAAAGACCAAAAAAGCCTCTGAGGTTTTCATCCGTTTGGAAGAGCGGCTGAAGACTAACATGACCAAATTAGAGACCATGATCAAATCCATTCAGGAAAAAGGTTACGACCCTACAAAGTTGGCTGATACGAAAAATGCTAAAACGGAGGAACTGAATCAGGTCCTGGAGGCTTTGGAAAAAGAAATCAATAATATCACTGAAAAACTTAAAGATATAGAAGGTACGACCAATGCTTGAATTTACCGTTCTAAAAAAACCTCTTGAAGACGCCATGAAACTGGCCTTCCTTTCTACGGAAGCTGTGGAGAATCTAATAACAGGGCATTGCCTATTTGATGTTAACGATAAAACCTTAAAGATCCTGGCAACGGATAAAAAGAGTCGGTTATCCAAGTCCGTTATGGCTGTTTCAACAGAAAACTCGGTTAGGTTCACCGCGGATCCCCGGAAGATTCTGAAGCTGATAAAAACTGTTGAATCAGATTCTCTCAAATTTGGTTTTGATAAAGAAACCATGACTTTGAAGATCTTCATGTCAGAAAATGAGGAATCGTTCGTATCACTACCTTCTTTTGATCCGTCAACCTATGCTCTCATTGAAGAAAATTTCGACAAAGCCTTTGACCTTAAAACTGTGAATGCCGGAGTCTTCCTCGGGGGGATCCAGTTTATTAAAGGATTCCTAATTGATAAGCACCAGAAGTTTTCCAATATGTTTTTCAGCAAAGGTATTATGTATGGTGCCAATGGTAATAATAAAGCCGGGGCCTTTTCCAGCCCGGACCTCGAGGGGTTGGATGAATTGGTTTTCCCACTTGCCACATTCCCGGCAATTATCAATCTGATAAGCACCATGGACCTGAAAGATGTGATAATCAGTTCCTCAAGCAATCATATTTTTATCAGCTCACCGAAAAAGGATTTCATTTTTGGCTTCACAAAAGTGCAATTAAAAATGCCAAAAATACCCGTTACAATCGATGAACCTAAGAATGGTTGGACTATCAACCGGTCTTTGATGATCAAAAAACTCAGTCGACTGCATTTGACCGGAGGAGCCCAGCTGGGTGTACGATTTGTTGTCGGTGATGATAAAATTCAGATGTCGACCGTAATTGACAGACCTTCAAAAGATACCATGGCCTGCACAGCCATGCCTGGTGCTTCAGAGGCCAACTGTATTACGGAAGTTCGTTTGATTGAATCAGTGCTCAGCCAGTTCGGCGGGGATGAGGTTGGATTCTATGCCGCCAAGAAAATAATAATTTATAGCAAGGCAAATCTGGAAGTGATTGAAGAGGAAAAAAAGGTATTGAAACCCTTTATAAGTGTCGCCGCGGTAGCTTTGTCACAGGAAGAATAAGTTTTAATGGAATTGTCAACAATACAAAGTAGAATTGACCGTCTTGATGGTTTTTACCAGGCTTTAAAAACCCAGGAAAAAAACATCAATCAGGAAATGGTTGATTTAAAGAAAAAGGCTGACATCCTGATAAAGGCCAGCCTTGTGATAAAGCAATTGCTTAACATCATGGTTACGGATGAAATTAATAAAATGGCAGGTCTGGTAACTTACGGCCTCAAAACTATATTCGAAGATCAGGACCTTACCTTTAAACCCGTGTTATCAAAAAAAAATGACCGGATTTATATTGAACTCCGGACTTTGAATAATGGGGTGGAAAGCGAATTCGGGACATATGGTGGAAGTGTCGCTGTCATAGAGAGTTTCCTGTTACGCATTATTTGTATGCTTAAAATGAATCTCGCCCGACTTATTTTACTGGATGAAACATTCGGATCGATTTCCACAGAGTATATTCAAAACACCAGTAAATTCGTCGGAGAGCTTTCAAATAAACTTGGCCTGGACGTTCTACTTGTAACACATCAACCCGAGTTTAAAAATTTTGCGAACAGAGTCTATAAATTAAAAGACACTCCCACGGGAGTTTTATTGGAAAGGGAAAAATAAAAGTGAAAGAATCCATCTCCACTTTCTTACAAATCGATCTTCAAAATCTCTATGCCCCGAAAGAGGATGACCGGGATTATAGAGGTAGAGAAAAAGAAGGCCGAAAGAAGCTGGACTTTGAGAAAATCCATGAGTACTTCAATGATCGGGAGACTGAGTATCTCACAGGCGCATGCATTTACAGCGTTAAAAGCCCTGAGTTCGACTCAAGTGGTTTTGAGACAAAAGTAAAGGTACTCGGTTTCGAAATGAAATCGAAAAACGTATCTCGGTCCATCAAAACAATTAAGAATTCTTATACGTCAGCACCAAAGGTATCGTATTCAGTTCAAATTGCGATAGACTGCGTCTCAAAAATGCACCGGTTTGATAAGTTGATATTAATGTCAAACAACACGTCCGGTCTTTATGACCTTTGTAAATATCTAAAAGACGCAGGAAAGAAAATCGAGCTTTGGTGCTTCAATTACAATTACGATCCGATTCTGGAACCCTTGGTGGATCGTCATTTTATTGACGATGATATGTGTATGCAGAAACCTAACATCACAGTATTCGGGGCAAACAGTGGTCCTGATTATTTTGATTTTGAACTGGACTCTACTACAGCGAAGGCATTTTAATGAAATCTGCCGGAGAAGTTTACCGTAAACTTAAAGAAGCCAAGTTCAGGCATTGGGTCGCTTTATATAAAAAGCTGTCGAAAAAAACACCAGAAAACTGCAAATACAATTACGCCTATAAATTTATTGGGAATGATGGCCAGAGTTATACTTTGCGATTATGCATGCTCCACCAGGGTGGAGATAAAATACAACCCCATTTAATCGATATCTGTCAGGCCGATAGTGATTGTCACAATTGTAATGGTTTTATTCAGAAATATACCAGGGACCAAATTAAAGAAATCTTCCTGAAAGAATTAGACTCGAAACAAGTTAAAGAGAAAAAATACCCTGAAATATGTGCTTTGGAATGGGTACTCGAGAAATATACCGAGGGTTACCCACCGATTTCATGGATCCAGGCACTGTATTTCAGAATCAAAAAACTGCTTCTTAGAACCAAAATTTAGAGGCATTGGATGAATGTCACAAAACTCGAACTCTGCACAAGAGTTGCGAAACGTCTTGATATCACGCAGATACCGCCGAGTGCTAATCTTTATAAAGCCCTCCTTGAGCTTTTTATTGATGAAATCATCTCAGTTATGGCGGAGGGTACCCGAATCGAAATAAGAGGGTTCGGATCCTTCAAACCCGCAATAAGAAAGAAAAGAGTAGGCCGAAATCCTAGATCCGGTGAAGTCTACGATATCCCGGAATATGTAGCCCCCAACTTCAAGTTCTCAAAAGAAGCTCAAAAGGTCTTCATGGATAAGGTAGCCGAACTCCAGGCAAAGCAAAAACCTACAAAGATGCAAGCAACCGCATAGCCTTACCTGCTTTATACCTCCACATACCCCTTTAATAATTTATTAATATATTATTTATATGTTATGGGGGTGAGCTTGGTCTCACCTATCCAAAAAGTATATGACTATAGCATATTTAGGGGGTTTTAATGAAACTTGTGGCCGAGCAATGCACCATTATAAGCATCTCTAACCTGCAGAGAGAGATCCGAAGAATAATCAATCGGGACGACTCCACGGCGACAGAGGATGAAATTTTCAGAAATACCGAACTGGAGCTGAGTAAGTTCACCGTTAATAGCCAGAAATTCAAGTATACCTTTATAAAAAACAAACTTGGTGGGTATCGATGGTTTTTTATCTGCGATAAATGTGACAGCCGGGTCCAGAAGCTTTTTCTTCCGCCAGAGGCTTACACTAGCTACGAACATAAATACCTCTGTAAAGTGTGCCACGGCCTTTTAAACGAGTCCGTGATGAAAGCTAATAACAACCTCTATAAAAAAGTTATTCGGCCTTTACGCCGACTCAGAGAGATCGAGGGGAAGCTTGAGAAGGGTCACCTAACCAGCCAGAAAGTTGAAGAGCTCCTCAATGAGTATGACAAAATCGAATCGGAGATAAAAAGCAGCCCTGAATATCGCCATTATGCTTTTAAGAAAAAAAGGGGAATGAGCATACTTGGGTGAGGAATCTACCACAGAATGTCTGTACTACCGAGCGTACATGTCTTATCTGCTTCAGGATCCAGACTTCAGAATGAATTTTGAGATGCTTTTTGATCAATTTAAAAAGTATCCGGAATCCTTTAAAATATTCGAAAAGATCGAAGTCCAACGAATGGCTCAGATGCAGGAGGCATTTAAAACCGGAATTTTTAACCTGTTTAAAGGCAGCACCGAGGATTTCTCCAAAGTTATACTCCCAAAAATAGAAAATGTTGAACAGAAACACAGGGATTTAGTCCTGGGGATTTATCAGGATAGAGAAAAATCTCTTGTTCCTTACATAGGACAAATTGATGAAGCTTGCCCAGAATATCCAGTAGTATTCGGGAATATAGACCTTATGATTTTAAGTGGCCGATGCGCCCATGCGATTGAATTTAAGACAGATACGGCTACCCATGCTATTATAGGCCAGGTAATGAAATATTATGTGGGCCTGAGCCTTTTATTCAATCTGAAATTCTTCAATGACGTTAAACTATACACAATATGTCCTGGGTATGACCAGGCAGCTTATAATGGTCTTCGGCAGCTGGGGGTAACAATGCTTCTGGTGAGCCCACAAACTTTGAAAGTCTCAATGGCTCCATAATACTCTATTTATAAAAATTATTAACTCTATGATAACTAAGATAGCCATACGACTTCGCATACATGCCCCAAAAAGACGGTCTGGAATGCAGCGCCTTCATGCCAGGCTTTATTACCGCCGGAATAGGGCACGCATTCGTATGCAGCGTAGGCGTTACTTAAGGGTTCATAAAACCCAGCTTAAACACCGGAAACAATTCAAAAGATTCAGACCCACCTGGCTCAAAAAGCCAAAACGCCCACATCCTAAAAAATTTAGGTTAATCATACCTAAACACCGGAAGCCTTAAAATTTTTCCAATTTGAACCGTACAATGTAATATGGGTTGATCTGTTATCCACTATTACTGGGAAGGTTTTGTATGGTTCCAGACGGGATTAAAGAACGCTTTGAACTCTACCGGAAATGGTTCAGGACTCTCCTTATCAAAGAATTTATGAATCTTCCCCAGAAGTATCAAGAACGGTTCTTGTCCCTTATAAAAGAATTCACTGAGAACTGTAACAAAGTCTTTGAAGAAAACAAAGTTATCAAAGAGAAAGTTATCCACATTGTAGTAACGGATGTTCTTTCACCAGATAATAAACAAGAAAGTTATGTTATCTGCGGGAAGTCTTCCGAATTAAAAGATGAAGTAAGAATGTCAGTTCCAATTAATAAGCCCAAACCAAAAATAGGGGCAAAGCTTTACCATACGGTATTCAGTCTCGATGAAGTTATTTGGTATTCATCAAAAGAAGAACTCATAACCAAAGCCAATTCATAAGGAGCTTTGTATGGACAGGGAACACAATCGTCCAAGTTGGTACACCAAACCTAGATTCATTCGTACGCGAAAGAATCATGTGTGGACCGAACAGGAAATGAAACAAGTTTACACTCTTCGGCTTCGGAAGGTTCCGATCGATTTGATCATAAGCGAACTTCATCTGGATGTCAAAAGAGTGCAAGTGTATAACATACTGAGAATGCTCAAGAAGAACCGACAAAACAAATGTTTCCAGTGTGGTCAACCCCTTACTGAAGAAGAAATATCTCTTCAGCATAAGAAGTATTTCAAAAGATGTAATTCATGTAATCAGAAAAATCTTCTTTACAAAAAAACCAAAAGGTTGAATAATATAAACAAAGGGGTTTGCGGATATTGTGGTCGACATCGTATTTTAAAGGGTAAGAAAGCATGCATCTACTGTCTGTCTTACTCCCATCGACAACATATATCCAAAGGACTTTGCGGTGCCTGTGGTGAATTTACCATAAGTTCAAAAAGCATATCCTTGTGCGATCTTTGTTTAGAAAAAAACAGAATCAACGTTGAACTTCGCCGAAGAGAACTCGAACATGCAAACAGTTAACTTAATTGACGACCTATCACCCTGTTCTAAATGTGAAACAAATCTTTCCATTTTAGGGAAATTCGTTCATACAGGAGTGAAGGAAAATACCGCAAGAATGAAAGAAGAAATCTGCAAATGCCTTACCTGCGGGGAGGAGTTCATTCTTCATTATGACTTCTTCGATGAGAAAGGTCATGTTAACAGCTTTGTATTTGGTGGTGACGTAAACGATCCATCCTACAATTGGCAGGATCAACTTACTGAAGACCAAAAAAAGGAAATTGGGGAGCACCTAAAAACATGCGAAATATGTAATAAAAGGCTTATTGATGAAGCAACCTCTGATGCCTGGTTGGCTTCCCTACTCCATTCTAATAAAAAATAATTTACTTTATTTTTTTATTGGGCTCGACTATCATATTATGAACCATGAGCCTAATAAATTACTATTCTATTCTTGATATTCCCAATGACGCTTCAGAAGATGCTATAAATAAAGCCTTCCGAAAGTTGGCTTTTAAATTTCATTCTGATAAAAGTCATGACCCAAAAACAGATCCATTATTCAATGCAATAGTGGAAGCCAAAACAAACCTTCTCGATCCAATCCTTCGAAAAAATCATGATAAATCTTTAAAGACAACCCCCACTAGGGCTGCCCGACAACGCCACGGAACCAATATAAATCTGAACTTAAAAGTAGCCGTTAGTGACATCGCCGTAGAATCCATAAAAAATATTATGACCACCAGGCAGACACATTGCCCGGATTGTAATGGGACTGGCTGTACTATTAAAGCTATGACGGCATGCTATAAGTGCAATGGAACTGGTATAGATTTAATATCTGCAGTTATGGGACCAAAGAAAGCTTGCTCAGTCTGTAAAGGCTACGGAGATTACCCCGAAATGCCAGATTGTAAACGATGTAAAGGTTCAGGATTAATTCCTGAGAATATTACTCGACAAATAAAAATTGCCCGGGATTTCCAACCTACATTCACTATACCCAGATCAGGTAATCTTCCCCAAGGGAATGGCATCCCTGGTGATTTGATAGTCACTTTTCTTGTCGAGAAAACCAGCACTTATGAAATAGATGGAAAAAATATAAAAGGACAATTAAAGATAAGCCCTGCCCAGGCTGTTCTGGGTGATATTATATTTCTTGATGTTTTTGGAAACGTGATAAAAATCAATCTACCTGCCGGGGCTAAACACGGAGATACCCTTGAGAAGGAAAATGCTGGGGTAACAAAAGGTAATAAAAAAGGCTCTTTACTTTTAAAAATATTTATTGACATTCCAAAAAGAATTACTGATGAAGAAAGAAGATTCTACACTCAACTGTTAAAACTTCAAAAGGGGTATTTGTAAAATGGCTGATCCTCAGAAACCTCCAATACAACAACAACTCGATCAGATTGTTGCCAAAATCAACGAGCATGCTCAGGCTCTGGAAATGAGTGTGCTTCGGGATAACCAACAACAAGGTGTTATTGATCAATACCGGGTTAATATTTACAACCTGGAATTGAAATTTGATCTGCTGATAAAAATGATGGAAGAAAAAGGTATAATGGCCAAGGATGAGTTTGGCCGGCGCTGGCCTTTATATTTGAAAAATGAGGTAGGAGTTATCGGTCCTGACGGCCGCATGGAAGGATCCCTGAAAGTGACTTTTTATGATGAAGGAGTCAAATCATGAGAATGGTAGAGGTAACAGGAAACTTCAGTCGTAATGGTATAAACTTCATAGCTGGACATGCTTACGTTATGGCTGAGGATATAGAATCCCAATTCAGAAGTGTTTGTGGAAACTTTCTGGGAATGTCCCATCCTATTGAAGCTATTTACCGGAAATATAATGGGGAAGATCTTACTGGAAAAAGAATCATATGCTGGAGGACCGGCGGTATTGGCGACATGATGTTTCTCAGCCCGGTTTTCCGTTTCCTCAAAAAGAAATACCCTGGGTGCTTCATCCGTGTGGCGTCAGGATGTAAACAACCCCTGGAAAATCTTCCGGAAATTGATGAGCTTTACGACATGCCTTTCGACTCCAAATTGATGGAAGATATGGATTACCATCTTATGTTCCAGGGTATCATTGAATCCTCTAATGAAAAGTCAAAAATCACCCATGCTGTTGATATGTTCTACAGCTACTTCAGTATTGACTCTACTCAAATGCCCGCCGAGGATAAAAAACCACGCATTGTAATCAATGATGCCGAACAGAAGTGGTTAAAAGAAGAATGCGGCAGATTAGGTGTTTCTTCAGAAGATTTTGTAGTCGGAATCCAAATGGAAACATCAGCACCTTTGCGGAATTACCCCAAAGAAAAATTGAAAGTGGTCATAGATGTTATGGCCAAAGAAGATAAAATGAAGATCCTTTTAATAGGGAGTCCTCAGCAAGCTCTTCTCGGGGGGTTTTTAAAAGGTAATTACCCCAATGTTATTGTGGCAACAAATTATGATGTCCGAAAATCAATTGTTCTTGCATCAAGATATAATCTGGTTATTTCTTCTGACAGTTTCATGATACAGACCGCGGGGGCAATGGAAAAGCCTTTGATTGGTCTTTATGGACCTTTCCCCAGTGAAGTTAGAATGAAATATTTTAAAAATGCAATAGGATTGGAACCCAAGGTTGTTTGTGCCCCCTGCTATAAACATGATTATAGGGCCTGCATCAAAGGATTCCCCAGTCCATGCTTCTCACAAATCGAACCAGAAGATATTCTTCAGGCCATCGATTTTCAAAGGAATAAGTTCTATGGTGGACATTTTAATTTCATGGCACCATACTTCCGGCAGCCAAATTTAGCTGAAGTTGAGCAGTATTTTCTCAGTGCCGATAAAGGACTTTGTTTTTTTGGTGCCACCTATAATCATCCAAACATGATCCGGGTAGATACCAATAAATTTGTGAAGGCTGATATCAGTGACCTTAACCATGCCTTCGAACATGGAAAATACCCCTTTGTTCTGTACATCAATAACATTGGATTCCAGAACGGATCAGTTTATGGGAACAGTAAAAATTTCGTTCGGCCAGGTGGTTATTTCATCGTCTACCGGGAAGATTGCGTGGAACCTATGTTCCAGGAGTTGAAAAAAGACCTGGGAAAGAACTTCACTCTTCTTTATTCGAAATTTGATCCATCCAGCAGAATAGGTCTTCTTGTTGGAAAAAGGCCTTTTTAATATATTCTGCGGTCGCACCCATGTGGCGTTGAAACCTATCAGAAATACTTTATTAATATAAAATGCTTCCTTTAATCTCTTAAAGGGAGCATTTTATGTCTATGGATTTAACAAGTCTGCCCAACCCTAAGGCACCAGCAACCCCGGCGCAGGCTTTACCCAATCCCAAAGATCAGAAAAAGAAGCTTGATCAGCTCAAGAAGGATCAGAAGCAAGTACATGATATTTCCAATGATATAAGCAAAACCGTAACTCAGGTTAATAAGAATTTAGAGAAGACCTTCGGTAAGTCGGCCAAGCTTATATGCCTACTTCGCTTGGATATGGTTGCCGATAAACTTGACAATATTAATCCGAGGCTGGCTACTCAGATAGACATCGTTGCTGACGCCCTTGAAAATTCAGACTGGGAGAGTTAAATGTTAAGACCAATTTCAGCAATTCTTAAAATTATAGCTGCTGCAGCCTCTAATTTAAAAGGCTTTGTCACGGATATCGAAAAAGACACTGTGGCAAATAAAAACTTCCGAAAGGTACTATACACCGGAAAGAACAGTCAGCTTGTCCTGATGTCCCTGAAACCTGGGGAAGAAATTGGAGAAGAAGTCCACGATGATACGGACCAATTCTTCCGAGTAGACTCAGGATCGGGGAAAGTGATTATAAATGGCAATGAATCCAAAATTAAGGATGGCTTCGCTGTGGTGGTCCCCCAAGGGGCAAAACACAACGTCATAAATACTGGCAAAGAAGACCTAAAACTTTATAGCATTTATAGCCCGCCCCACCATGAAGATGGCACAATTCATAAAACAAAAGAAGAAGCGGAATCTAGTAAAGAACACTATGATGGAAAACCTACTGAATAAAACCGCGGATTATCCAGAACATCCCGATTCCGTCATCATAACCAAAAAGGAAAGCCTTTCTGGATCTGAGCTGACCGAAAAGGATATTTACACCTACTACGAGGGTGTAAAAAACGATATCCTCAAAGAGATAAAAGGCCGAAACATATTCATTCGTCTGAAAACCAATTCTGGTGCCATTTATATCCGGCACCCCTTTACCGGTAAGGGTGAATACATCAGCATCAAAAATGTCGATCAATTCGAGGAATACCATACCGGCCGCATTGTAGAATTCCATGTTACAATGCAAGCCTTGTGCCCCTATTACGTGGTTGACTTCGATGCCGTGGGGGATTGGGAAAAAACCAAGAAGATAACGGCAGAAATTGCCGACGGCCTGAATAAGCTTCCGGAAGTGAAAAGTGTAGAAATCCGGTACTCAGGCAAGCGTGGATTTCATATCCTGGGTTGGCTGAAAAAGGCAAAGCCCATCGATAAAGCCCGTGAGGACCTCAAAGCCTGGCTTAGAGACACCTTTGGTGATAGAGACGACCTCGTAATGGGGGAAAGTCCCAAAGGCTCTAAAGGGGCTCTGGGAGTGTCTCCAATGAAACTCAATGGGGGCCAGGTGGCTCTTTGGTCTCTGAGAGTTACCGGTTTATGTTGCGTTGAGGTTCCCAGGGCCAAACTCATAAGCTTTAATAAAACTGACGCTACCCCGGAAAAAACTTATAAAAAAATTACAGGAAAGACTTTTGTCCCTATGGAAAAGAAAATGGCAGCCAGTCGAATTATTAATGCCTTCTTAAAAGACAGCGGCACCTACCCTCCCATTGAAGAAACCTTTAAAACTCGTGATAGGGGGAGAGGGTTTATGGTAACCCCCAAGCCTTCAGAATATAAAGGGGGGCCTTCTGGATTTGCATCTAAGGGTGATAAGGTACAAATTTTGAATAATAAAGGACAGTGGGTTGAGGTAACTTGGGGTGATTCACTCGAAGAAGCTATAAGGAAATCATAAAATGCTTCATCAGTCTATGCCCCATATCGTAAAAAAAGATAATCACAGGGTAGATCTCTTTTTTGAGAATTTGTCCAAAAGTGATAGAAAAAAAATATACCAAGATTTATTAAATGGTGAAACAATACATCTTCCCCAAAATGATGTTGGTAAATTTCGTAATGTAGGAGATAAAACTTTAAAGTGGAAAGAACTCGATCAACAAGCAAAAGATTTTACGGAGCACATGCTTAATTTACCCGAAGGTAAAATTCTGCTTGAGTATGATGAATTACTCCATAAATACTACGAAAAACATCCTGAGCGAGAAGTTGTGCATTCTTTTTTAAAACTGGCCAGTTATGATCGGGAAAAAATAGTACCAGGGTATGTAGGTAAGTTTGTCATCCATGATCATCAGGCTGAGAAGGCCGGGCACCATTTTGATCTTCGATTAGAATTCCCTGTAGCATCCCTCCATGAAGCTTTAAATACCTATGAAGGAAAAAGAATCCCTGGCACTCCGGAACCATTAAGTGAATTCCCGGATAAACCAGGCACGGTTTATCGCTCTTTCGCTGTTCGAAAGCATTCACTTCCTACAGAGAAAACTAAACTTTTTATAGTAGAAACTGAAGACCACCCTATTCAATACGGTAATTTTAAGGGCAATATTCCTGAAGGTTATGGAGCCGGCGACGTAGATATTTTTGACCGGGGTACCTTTAAATTGATTGATGTCGAAGGTGATAAAAAATATACGATCGAGTTTAAAGGAAAAGAACTAAGAGGAATTTACGCCTTTGTTAAGTATAAAAATGGCTATCTATGGGTCAAAACTAAAAAATGATTTCCACTCAAAAAGTTATAAGTGCTTTCCGTCAAATAGAGGCTTCACGAGACTTCAGCTGCATTTTAGCTCCATTTCCATGGAAAATTGCAGAAGAAATCCGTACCTGGAGCCAAAATAATATTCTCGAGCAAGACCTAACGGATGACGGGCTTGAATCGCATGTCCATGTCACAGTAAAGTATGGACTACACAATCATGATCCTTATGAAATTAGACCCATTATTAGAGATTTTGGACCTATAAAACTTACTTTAGGAAAAATTTCTTTATTCGAGAATGACGAACACGATGTAGTTAAAATATCTATTCAATCAAATGGCCTTATTAAATTAAATAAACTGATTGCAAGTAAATTTGAAAATACAGAAACACACCCACAATATATACCCCACTGCACACTGGCATATGTAAAATCTGGAATGGGAAAAAAATATGCCGGCCGCACAGATTTTTCTGGCAAAGAAGTCATAATTAAGGAAATTATTTTTTCTGGAAATGACTACAGAGAAACAATCTTCTCCCTGTAATTATTTTGGAGGAGCTGCGGGAACTGCAGGTGTTACGCCTGGTGCCTGAGGAGTCCCTGGTTGTTCTGGTGGAATATAAGGCCACCATAATTGAACTTCTATAGCTTTAGAATTCCACTGTATTAAATTCAGATAATCTTCATTTCTTTTAATTCTCTCAATTTCAATCTTCGTAATCTGGGCTTGTTTTCGAAGAAATAGTTGATACAAACTATTATTCCCCGATACTTGTCCTGGAATCAATGTTGATTTTGACCGATCCACCATATTTTGAAGACCCATCTTCTGAAGCAAGGGACTAATTTGTTTAAAGAGTTCTGCGGGATCAGACTCAACAGTAGTGGCTGGGGCTGCGGATACTTGAGCAATTTTACGAAGATAATCAGCGATTGAATGTATCATAATTAAGTTATGAATATAAATAGATAATTTCTATTTAAGAAAATTCAATCCGATCAGTATAATATAATATCTCTTGATTATTTGTATACAATTGTGTATATTTGTATACAAGGAGATACCATGGATAAAATAATACACATTCGATTACCGGAAGAGATTTATAAAAAATTAGAAAAAGAAGCAGAAGAAACTAATCGAAAAATTTCTTCTATGGCCAAACATATTCTTATTCAATGGATTAAGGAAAAAAAGGATGTATAAAAGTCATTTAGACAATGATGTTTATAAATTCCATATGGGTGCCTTCTTTTGGCATAATTTCCGTGGCATCCCTACAGAATATGCTTATAAATGCCGGGATACCAAGATAAATCTTTTGTGTATTGCTGATGAGTTAGAAGATGCAATACAAGACATGAACAAAGTTCGTCTACAAGCTGATGAACAAAGATGGCTTTTCGAGAGTACAAAAGTCACCCAGGATTATTTGGTAAACTTCCTTAAAAAATTTTCTTTCAATCCATCCCAAATAACTATTAAGAGGATTGACATAAACCCCGGGATAAGCATCAGAATCAAAGGCCCCCTTGAGGAAGCATCCCTTTGGGAAATGCCCCTGATGAGCACCATTTCGGAACTATATTTCCGTAAAAAATACGGGGATCGTTACGATGCTGTTATAGAGCTTGCCAAAAAGGATTTAGCCAATAAAATACTTAATTTAATATCAGATTTAAAAATAGAACCTAAGGTAAATTTTTCTTTCTCCGAATTTGGAACACGAAGAAGAATATCTTTAGATTTTCAAGACCTCGCGGTACGCTTACTACAGGTATCTATGCCTGACTGCCTTGTAGGGACGTCCAATATGCTTCTTGCCAAGAAACACGGTATTAAAGCTGTAGGCACACAGGCACATGAAGCTTTTATGCTATACCAGGCCTTAGTACACCCTGAGGACTCCCAGCAGAAATTCCTTAAAGACTGGATCGAGTTCTACCGGGGCTGGCTCGGAATCTGTTTGACCGACACGTTAGGGCCTAAAAAATGGGACAGGGATTTTACCCGGGAACTGATGATTGATTACACCGGTCAGCGACATGACAGTGGGGATCCGTATAAATGGGGTGAAGACCGTTTAGCGGCTTATGAACGAGAATGCCTCAATCCCAAAGAGAAAACTTTACTTTTTTCGGACAATCTAACTTTCGATAAAGCTTTGAATCTCACCAGGACTTTTGGGGACAGGATCAATGTCAGCCATGGGATAGGAACCTATATATCAAACAATATTCCTTCAATGCCAGAGCACAAATCTTTGAATCAGGTCATAAAAATAGTACGGGCTAATGATCGTCCTGTTGCAAAGTTAAGCGATGATCCTATGAAGGCTCAGTGCGAGGATGAGATATTCCTCAACTACATGAGGCATATCTCAAAATAATGGAAAACAAATATTACGTATATGCTTTATTAGATCCTCGAAAACCGGGATCTTTTAAATATGAAAATCATACCTTTCAATTTGAACCGTTTTATATAGGAAAAGGTACAGCAAATAGATTAAACCATCACGTGTACGCTAGAAATAGAGAAATATCTTTTAAAAACAATAAAATTAAGAAAATATTTTTAAAGGGTCTCACTCCAATAGCCCTCAAAGTAAAAGATAAATTAACTGAAAATGAAGCTCTTAATTTTGAAGCAAAATTAGTAGATTTAATAGGATTAAAAATTGAAAATAAGGGACCTTTAACTAATATTAATCCGGGTGGTCTAAAAGTTCCATTAAGAACCTGGTCTGAAGAACAAAAGAAAGAAATGAGCCAAATAATAAGTAAACTCCTAAAAGGGCGTTTACTTACCCAAGAATGGAAAAATAAAATTAAAGAAAATAATGCTAAATATTGGAGTGGGAAACATTTATCAGAAGAAACTAAAGAAAAATTAAGAAATAAACACAAATTGCAAGATTTTTCATATAGACGAAACAATTATTTAATTGAATCACCTGAGGGTAAAATTTTTTCTGTAAATAATATAATAGATTTTTGTAAAAAACATAATTTAATGCGAGCTAAAATGATTTCTTTATCAACAGGAAAACAAAAGTATTATAAAGGTTGGAAATGTATTCGATTAACAAATTGGCGAGAAGGTTATCTACAAAAAAAGAAAGTCTAGTATGCCAAAAAAAGATCCTTTAAAAACCTATGAAATGGAACACCGGAGAGCCGAGCAATTAGCCTCTAATTGTCGTTGGCTGATTGGGATCACTGACGGCATCTGGATGGAAATTTGTTCGGAAAAGAATGGTACCTGGCAACAACGGGCCGAACATGCCCTTGAGGCTGCCAAAAAAATAGGTTTAAAACGCAGAACAGAAGCAAGTAGAAAAAGGAGCGGTCAAAAAAATGAAAACTAGCAAAGTCTGTTTTCAACACCGGTTGAACGATGCCGGCCGTCGCATCAGAACTAAACTTGATCCTGGGGACCTCCTATCTATGGACGATTTTTTTGAGTCCTGGAGGAACCAAAGGTCAATAAGGCCTTTTGGTGAGTGGCTACGAAAAGAATATCCTTTGGAATTTAACACTCGATATGCTAATTGGAAAGTGAGGTACTCATGAATTGTAAGGCCGTACAAGACACTATTGTCGATTGGTTGAAAAATAAACTGGAAGAAAGCGGGCAAACAGGATTTGTCGTCGGAGTTTCGGGTGGGGTGGACTCTGCTTTGGTTTCGACTCTGTGTGCCCTCACAAAAAAACCCTTGTGGCTGCTTTCCATGCCTATTTACCAAGCTCCCGATCAGGTGAAACGTGCAGATGATCATATGGCCTGGTTAAGTGAGAGGGGCTTTGTCACTATTCACAATATTGACCTCACCACACCTTTTGAAGCCATTCAGAAATCCTTTCCTGAATTTGTAGGTAAGGATCCTCTGGCTATGGTCAATACCCGATCCCGTCTACGCATGGTAACTCTCTATGCTTTTGCTGGTGCTTACCAACTCCTGGTAGCCGGTACCGGCAACCTCGTGGAGGATTACGGTATAGGATTCTTCACGAAGTACGGGGACGGCGGCGTTGACCTGAGTCCCATCGGCAGTCTTTCGAAAACTCAGGTCTGGGAATTGGCCAAATTTGTCGGAGTAAGTGATGAAATTGTTCAGGCCAAACCGACCGACGGTCTATGGTCAGATAACCGCGGCGATGAAGATGCCATCGGAGCCACCTATCCTGAACTCGAGTGGGCAATGGCCGAATGTGAAACCAAAGGAATAAATCCTCAAAGGTCATTAGGTATAGGAGAGGGTTGGACTTTCTCAGGTAATTATTCGGAGCGACAGAAACATGTTCTGAAAATTTATCTACAAAGACATACGCAAAACAAGCACAAGCTTACTCCAATTCCAATATGTCCGATTCCATCGGTTCTTCTGTAACAGCGGGTAATGTATCCTCTTTAAAAGGGGATACAATTTTATTTTTTGTTTCCTCACTCTCCTCATATTTTTTGCTATGAGGAACAGGCTTGAAAAATTTATGAATTGTAGCACAGGAGAGACAAAAAGGTTCTCTTGTTCCCATTCCAAAGAACATGAAATTTTTTCTATCCTCGGTTAACTTAAAAGGACCCGCATGGCATAAACGACAGTAAACGTATTTCTTTATTTCACCGTTCTCGTCAATGTAATAATATTTTGGATTTAAGCTGCCCAAAGTAGACATTATTCGCCTTCTGACAAGCCAGGAGGAGGTGAAATATTAAGGTATTTAAGGAACTTCTTCAGAGTCTCATTATCCATTCTTATCATATAGGATTCAGGAAAGCCTTCCGGATTAGAACTCAGGTTGCCCATCTGAGCGGGGTTAATCCTGACAGATGTCAAGGCAAGTAAAGACCCCTTAGACCTAATGAAAAAGGACGTAGGAATTGAAACCTTCCAGACGTTGAAATAGTTCTTAATATCAAACCAAATTTTCTTCTGGGAGATATCCAGTTTTTCAGTTCTCCTATTGACCTCGATCATTAAATCTTCATTATGAGTCAGCCGGGCTTCTATGGCCAATTTCGCAAGATCTATCTGCATGCGATCATTCTTACGAACCTGGCTTTCCATGAATTCAGGAATGATTCCAACAACGGTTTCCACAGGAGAAGGGTTCTCAAAGGTATATGTTTTTCTGGGAATCTTCCTGCTCTTCTGCATGAACATATTCTGGATTTCACCTCTCCTTGGGTGGGTCGGAGAAATCTCAGAATTCAGGATTTTGAAAAGCTGTTTCCAGTAAGCGGTTCTCTTAGGTCCTTTATCCCACTTCTCTTTAATAGGAGTCAAGAAACCCTCAAGATTGGGCTCAATCTTCAATATACGATCAATTGTTTTTGATAGGTTACGCATAAAATTTGTACCTTATATCTTATTCTATTGTATTTTATAGAAAAAATAATAGAGTATTTTTAAAAAAGTTATGATACTCTTATAATTTAAAGAGTTACAAAGAATATAATTTAAGTTTTACCAATTTGAAACGTATAATAAAGGGTTACATGCACACACATCAGTGGTTCTATCAGGGTAAAGTAATAAAAATAATTGACGGAAACTCAATAATTATCTGGGTAGATTTAGGATTCGAAATCTGGAAAAAAGTTTTGGTACGATTCAATAGAGCAAGGGCCAAAGACTCTTATATTTCCCCAGGTAAAGAACCAGAATCAACCGAAACCTCAAGATATTTGGAACAGAATATAAAGGGGAAGAACGCATACTTTGAAATTTTCCGGAAGAAAGTATATAATGGTTTTGACAAATATTTTGCTGAAGTTTATGTTAAGTCAAGCGACATTCATTTAAGAGTACTCGATGTAAATAAATGTGTCAATAGTCAACATAAAATAGACGGGTATGTTAATTTAAATGATGTAATGATTGGGCAAGGACTGGCAACACCTATTCAATTCCCAAAGGATACTTATCATGCTCAGAATGATTTACACGACAGACCTCCACGGAAGCATTCCGAGATACGAATCAATACTGAGAATTGCAATGGATCAGGATATCAATCTGATTCATCTGGGAGCGGACCTATTGCCCAAAGGTAGTGGTATTCTTGAATTACAAAAGAAATTTGTTAACGGTTATTTAAAAGAATACTTCCAAAGATGTAAAGACAATGGCATCGAAGTTCTGGCCTTTTTCGGCAACGACGATATTTATACCCGAAAAAAATATTTCAAAAAATACGGTAATCTACTTGATGAAGTGCCTTATCAAAAAAATGGTTATGACTTCAGGGCCTACCCTTACGTACAAGATTACCCTTTTGGCCTGAAGACGGCATGCAAATGGGACTCAGATAATTGGCGGTGTCCTGATAGGTACATTAGTAGTCCTGGAGACTTCTCGGATAATGGGTGGCAGGAAATCCCAGACGTTGAATCTTATTTTAGGAATAAAGGAACAATTGAAAGCGATTTAAATAATATACGAGCCACAAATAAGACCATAATGGCTATCCATCAACCACCCAAGTCATTGGACCTGGACGTGTGTCTGGACGGCCGGCGGGTAGGGTCTGTAGCAGTGTATAACTGGATAGAAAAAGAGCAGCCCTTATTGGTTCTTTGCGGACATATTCACGAAAACTATATTGTAACAAGGATCTGGGTAGCCAAAATTGGAAAGTCTATTGTTGTTCAGCCTGGACAAGTACTGGAACGTGACGGGGACAAAGTCCGAGCAGTCTTGATAAACATAAATGAGAGTGATAAAGTTCAGACTGAGTTAATCGAAGTTTAAAGGAGACTTATGTCCAAAGATGAAATAATGAAACAGTACTATCCTCATACTAACTCCTGCCCCCATGATGGCCGACCTTGCCTTAATAAAGAGTGTAAATTATGGATAGAGGATAGAGTCTGCTGGGACATAGAATTTGGATCCCTGGTATCGACCATTTTTGAATTTGAAAGACATGAGTATAAATATTATCACTTACAGGATTTTAATTATCCAAATTTATCCCTTCATGTAGATCTCTGGGCTGATGATAAAAAAAATTTCAGTGAAATACCCAAAATGGTCATCTCTATTGGCCTAAGCAGTCATAGGCTTGCTAAAAGATTAAAAGAAAAATTTAAATTAACAGGGTGGGAAATTGAAGGCCAATGCGAGGATGGTGGAGACGACCATGCGCTTGTTATGACTTCCCAAGCTTCCCATATTGAAAAGCATGAAATTATAAAACTGCTAGGGGACATAAAAAATCTAATACCCAAATTAATACTTGAAGAGAAGAATATTAATACCTGCCAAATGTGTAACACCCACTGTGAGAGCTTAACGGATCATGATAATTATTCTATTTGCTATCGCTGTGAACAGAGAATAATATCAGAAAATCTTCCAAAATACTTTCAAAAATAACTCGTCTTAATAACCTTTTATTAATTGATTACAGTATAAATGGATCAATTAATTTTTTATAAGGATTAAATGTAATGGAAGATCGAGACAGAGACATGTTGATTAGGGTCGAACAACAACTCGCCAATGCATCTCAAAATCAGTCAACTATTATTTCTGATCTCCGAGAAATTTTTAATCGCTTAGAACGAGATTCTAAGATGGTTACGACAATTTCAGGGGATCTGAAGGGGCATCTTGAGAGTTCTGTAATTAGATGGTCAAACTTAGAAAAGAGATTAAATGAGTTAGAGAAACGTCTGGATGGCATTGAAGACAAAATGGACAATAATTCCGATTGTATAACCACGGAAAGAGAAGAAAGAACCCAAGCCATAACTGTTGAAAGGGAAGGCCGTTCTAAGGACAACGAAGAACGGAAGAATTTTGAACAGAGTGTTCGGGCTTCCGTTTCTACAGTATCTTGGATTATTGGCGCTTTATCAGCTATCGCAACTATCATAAGTGTTGCAGCACTTTTTCTAAAACAGCACTAACATGAACATAGCCATAATTGAAAGTGACTCGGCTGTAAAATCCAAATTGGCCAAGTTATTAATAGATCCAGATATGTCAGTGGATTTTTTTGATAACGCAATTGATTTTGGTCATGCAAAAATACATAAGTACGATGTTATTATCTCAGATTTATCCTTGATTCCTATTGATGGCCGGCAGATTCTTCAGAGTATTAGAATGAAAACTGATGCGGACCTATTTCTTATGGGGGATGGACACTTTCTTGATTCAGATGTAGCAAGCACGCATATTAATGGACTTATAAACAAAAATAACCCAGAAGATGTTATAGACAAAATTAATTACGTCAATATAAAAATTCGTATCAAAAACGCGTCGGAGAAGGCTATATGATTTTACATACCAGCAAGACGCATAGCTTTTCTCGGGTCAATATCCCTATTCACATACATGAAATAAACAACCAAACCCATCGCGACAATCAGCCCTGCCATTATCATCAATTTCATTTTCATACCTACTCTTCCGTTAAAGTGGATATTCATTCTATTATATTCAGATCTACATAAAAAATAAAAAATTCTTTTTTATTTTTTTTTGTTTATCAGTATAATACTTAATGAGGGGTATCATTATGATATTTTCCTTTATTAAAAAATATCTGTCCATGGATAGCTTTCGCTTTATTAAAGCACAAACAAATGCCATGGACAAATCGAAGTATATTGAAAGTCAAAAAATTGGTAAAGATCTATTTTTTGATGATCAGGGTAAACCCTCACAAACCTTTTATCTTTGGTGGATAAAAAACCACGCTGAGAATTTCAGAAAAGCCTGGTATATTTCTTGTTGTAGGCAGTGCTTGAAGGTTGTATCTTGTAAAGATTGTTTGAGAGAATCCTGTCCGGATTTTGAGTTTGACCCTAAGTGGGCTTGTACTACTGAGGGGGGTCTAACAGAGAAAATAAAAATTTTTATTAACCGGGAGAACTAATATGGCACATATTGATGATGAAGATATCCTGCCTGAAGAAGACCAGGATGAAAGCCCCAAAGAGCCCTCCGATGAGGAACTCGATCTTATAGACGACGATTACGAAGAATTAAACTTTGACAGAAACGTCGACTAAAAGAATTAACAATTTGAGCCGTATAATGTATTTGGGAGACGAGATCACTCCAGGAATTTGTATTCTATGGACATAAAAATAATTTTAACCTCAACCAAGCATATTATCCAATCTGAGATGCCCCAGGAATTACTGGAACAAATCAGGGATTGGAATCTTCCCATGTGTATGGCTGAGATGGGTATGTCCTTATACGGTTTTGGAAAGAATCTCGAACGGGAAGAGTTAAATTTCGCACAGCTTTGCATGGGTATGTGTAAGGTTGTCCATGTTGACCCGGAAAAAAGATTTCTTTTTATAGGAGGAAATATTCAAGAAGAAACATCAGCACTTGTCGAATATACAGACAATGTACGTGACTTTAATTCTGATGCTTTCTTCACTCAATGGAAGGTACTCAAAGGACTCTTCTTTGAATTTCAAGTAGTTGATCCTATGAAAAGAGATTCAATTTTCTGTATCAAAGGAATTTGGTACAATGACAAATGGGAATATATCGATATTTTTTCTGATGGAAATATCAAAATCATCCCGGAGGGAAAGCATGGATTCGAAAATTAAAGAGTTAACGGAAGAGTTTATTAAAAGTCATCCAAAGATGAGCTTTGACAAATTCAAGACACTTTCGGATATCAAAATAAATGAATGCTATTATTACGGCATTCGAAGGGACATTTTTCCCCGGGGAGCACGTGCCAATGCCGTCTCGAAGACTTGCGTCTACATAACCGTTGCATCAGTTCCCTGCGAGAAATTTTCCCTTGAGACCAAAGTGGCTATAACCGATATAATAAAAGCCATCAATGTTGCAAAAGGAACAAAGATGGAAGCCATTGAAAATGTTCCTGAAAAGACTATAGAAATCAGACAGGTCGGAGTATAAAAAGATTTTTGTTGACAGCATCATAAAAAGGTGATATATTTAGGGTACTATGATTCGGACAAATAACAATCAGCCTAATAATCCGCAACCAGGAGACAAACTACTGGGGTAAAAGGCTATTGTTTAAATTGGAAATCCAAAAGCCCTTCTACCCCACCGGTAGAGGGGCTTTTTCGTTATATTGACGAGTATGCTAATGGCAAGCAACACGGCTGTTAACCGTGCGGGAGCAATCCTTGGGGGTTCGAGTCCC